>WASW01019955.1_pt1 | contig 50271 bp, 42 predicted proteins | sample 5698521 | NCBI WGS metagenome assembly WASW01 (sample SAMN11175560, study PRJNA528189) | sponge metagenome | isolation source: marine sponge | host: Leucetta | place: Antarctica: Western Antarctic Peninsula, King George Island | collected 2013-01
TCTGGTAATCGCGACCGCTTGCCTTTGTCCTCCAGACATTTGCTGAACCAGATCCCGTGGCCGAGTTTCAGATTTCAATTCTTTAAACAAGGCTCCGGCTTTGGCAAACATGGCTTTCGAATCGAGGAAACGGAAGGGGCCAACCCATTTTTTCAATTCTCTCCCCAAAAAAACATTATGAGCCGCAGTGAGATGATCACAGAGTGCTAAATCCTGATAAACGACCTCAATGCCATTTTCCCGTGCATGGAGCGGTTTTGTTAAATGGACTGGTTTGTCATGAATCCTAATTTCACCTTCAGACGGCAGAAAATTGCCTGCCATCATTTTGACGAGGGTGGATTTTCCTGCGCCATTGTCTCCCATCAAGCCAATCACTTCGCCCGGAGAAATCGTGAAACTGATGTCTTTGACGGCTTCAATCGCCCCGAAATGCTTGCTCACATGGCGCAATTCCAAAAAATGATTCCCTTGGTTTTGACCATTGGCTAAGAGGGTCGGCTTCATCGCAACTCCACTATGAACGGATGTTAAAAAATCTGAAAGAGAGAAAGGCTAGGCATAGCTGACCGTAATCGTTTTTCCCGACTCCAAGGATTGATAGGCCGCATTGGCCAGAATGAGAGCCCGACGGCCATCTTCATAAGTCACACTGGGGGGATTCCCCGATTCGACCGCTTCAATAAAACTATCGATTTGGTCGAGATACGCCTGGGTGTAGCGTTCAATAAAAAATTCGGGTAACGGGTCACGGCGGTAGGTTTCATTGGCATTGAAGCGTTCAACCGTGGTCGCTTGTTGGTTTTCGGAGCGAATCATCCCTTGGCTCCCGTGGGCTTCCAAACGTTGATCATAGCCATAAGTCGCATGGCGGGAATTATTGATATGGCAAAGCTTGCCACGGGCTGTTTGCATGAGAATCATGGCTGAATCCAGTTCATCAATTTCCTGAGCGACCGGATCGAAAAGAGTTCCAGCCAAGGCCGTCACTTTGGTCACTTCTTCGTTGAGCACAAACCGTGCTAAATCAAAATCATGGATCGTCATGTCGCGGAGCATTCCTCCCGCAACTAAGTAATATTCTTTTGGTGGCGGAGAAGGGTCACGACTACTGATGATCACTTGTTCCAACTCACCGATTTCACCACTTTGCGCGGCTTGTGCGACTTTGCGATGGCTCGGATCAAAACGGCGATTGAATCCGATTTGAATCGGAACGGAATAAGATTGAAGCTGATCTCGGCACCAGTCCACCCGCTCGATACTGAGATCAATCGGTTTTTCACAAAGGATGGCTTTACCAGCCTTGGCGGATTGGACAATCAAATCAGCGTGAGTATCCGTCGAAGTCGCAATCAGCACCGCATTCACCTGAGCATCACTCAAGATCGTTTCCACATCTTGAGCAATTTGAGCCTCAGTCTCTTGCCCGACTGCTTGGGATGCTTCAGGGTTGATGTCGTAGACCCAGCGTAGTTTTGCTTTCGGATGGGATGCCAGGTTGCGGGCGTGCATTTTTCCAATCCGTCCCGCACCAAAAAGCGCAAAATTCAACATGGTTTTCCTTTAATAATCATCGCTTGCATTTCAAAATTTACTCCGAAAGATAGAAGCCGCAGCCGCTCCTATCCGTGAGAAAAAGATTACTTGTAATCAGCTGCATTTTTCTTGGTTACCAAGACAGTGCCCGTGTCAATGACCGCAGGAAGTTTTTCACCTCTGCTCGCTTTCAAAGCGTTTTCCACTCCAAGAGCTCCCATGTTGTAGGGGTTTTGGGCAACGGTTGCCGTCATCTCACCGGCAAGCACACTGACAGCGGCATCGGGATTAGCATCGAATCCGACGACGACCACTTGATCGAGCATTCCCGCACCTTTCAAGGCTTCAACGGCACCGAGCGCCATATTATCATTACTGGCAAAAACAGCTTTGATATTGGGGTTCCCAGTAATGATGTTCTCCATGACCGACAATCCTTTGGCTCGATCCCAATCCGCCGGTTGTTCGGCGACAATATTCATCCCACAAGCGTTTAATCCTTTACGAGAACCATTGGCGCGTGCTTGTCCGGTGGATTGAGTGATAATGCCTTGCAAAATCGCAACATCACTTCCTTTTGGAATCGTGTTACAAATAAAGTCAGCAGCGAGTTTAGCCCCTTCTTGATTGTCAGTCCCAATATAGGTCACCCCTTCATTGGCTCCTTTCGTGTCGATAAAGACAACAGAAACATTATCTGCCAGAGCTTCCTTGACAACGGGAGCCAACGCTTGCGGATCAGTCGGCGCTAAGGCAATCCCGTTGACCCCTTTGACCATCTGATCTTCGATCTGGGAAATTTGAGCAGTGATGTCGGATTCCTGAGGAGGGGCAAGGATCACAACTTTGACTCCCAGTTCTTTGCCTCTCTCACGAGCACCTTTTTCAACGGCCGCCCAAAATGGATTTCCCGCTCCCGGCCCTTTCATGCTCATCAAAATCGTTTGCGCACTTGCCACAAAACTGGTCCCGACCAAACAGGCCAGTGTGAATCCGATCACTTTTTTAAATTGCTTCATAAGGTTCCTCCTTCACAGTTATATTGATGTCTCCGAAAGCTAGAGTTCGATGCCGGAGACAAAGCATCGAGCCAGTTGATTGCGATTATGTCCTCACAGCGGCACGCCGGCGCAACACATCAATATAGACTGCGAGCACAATTACGAAGCCGATCAAGACTTGCTGCCAAAAGACACTGACATTTAAAAGATTGAGGCCATTTCTGAGAATTCCCATAATGAAAACACCGGCAAAAACCCCCAGCACTGTACCACGCCCTCCAAAAAAGCTGGCTCCCCCAATAATAACAGCGGCAATGGCATCTAGCTCCGCGGCCAATCCTGCATTCGGAAAACCGGAACCTGTTCTACCCACTAACAGCAGGCCAGCTAAACCCGCAAAAAAACCGCACATGGTATAAACAATGACCAAGAGCCGATCCACATTGATGCCGCTCACACGGGCAGCATGAGGGTTTCCTCCAACTGCGTAAATATGTCGGCCAGTGGATGTTTTTCTTAAAAATACGGCGACTAAAATGTAAACCATCACGACCACAATCATACTGACGGGGATATAGGCATTTGATGTGCCGATCTTTCCTAATGGAATACGCGCAGATCCCAAGAAACGGATCGGATCAGGCAAATTACTGATGGGTGCTCCTCCTGAGACAAGGTTGGTCAAACCGCGAGCGATATTCAACATCCCTAGCGTCATAATGAAAGGGTGAGGAAGCTTGAGCAAAGTCAGCCCCAGGCCATTGACCGCACCACAAATCATCCCAACCAGAGGCGCAATCAAGATTGCGATTGGCCAGGCAACCCCGGAAACTGCGGCCAATGCCGCCGTCACCATGGAAAATGCGAGTACGGATCCGACAGACAGATCAATCCCTGCTGTTAGGATCACTAAAAACATCCCAATGGCCAGCATCGCATTGGTGGCAATTTGTTTGAAGATATTGGTGATGTTTCTGACTGAGAGGAAAAATTCCGGTTGCAGGATATGCATAATCGCCATCATCATCACGACCACAAGAATGATCCCATAACGTTCAACAAACGAAGCAATTTGGTGTTGGTTTTTAGTCATTTTATTTCACCTGATCATGTGAAAGAGATTCGGTCTGTCCTTTGGTTCCCATGATCCAACCAATCACTTCATTTCGACTCGTATTTGCCAAGAGTGCTTCGGAAAAATTGAGGCCTTGATAAAGTGCCATTACCCGGTCACAAACGAAAAAAATATCATCCATCCGGTGGCTGATGATGATGACGCTGACGCCGTGATCTTTTAAACTTTTGATCAAGTCAAGCACTTTACCCACTTCTTTGATGGCAAGAGCCGCCGTTGGTTCATCCATGATCACAATGCGCGCATCAAAGGCGGTCGCACGGGCAATGGCGACTGCCTGGCGTTGTCCTCCTGAAAGATTTTCTACATTCTGATCAATACTTTTGACATCGATTTTGAGCTTTTCAAGATGTTCCAGTGCCATTTTTCGAGATTTTTTTTGGTCAATCCAAGTCAACCCTAAAAAAGACGAACCCGGTTCACGTCCCATGTAAATATTTTCAAAAATCGGCAGATTCCCTGCTAAGGCAAAATCTTGATACACCATCTCAATGCCTTTATCTCGCGCATCTTTGGGGCTCGTAAATTGTAAAGATTTTCCTTCAAAGATCAGCTCGCCTTCACTGGGGAGATAAAGACCGGAAAGGATTTTCATCAAAGTCGATTTACCCGCACCATTGTCTCCAACCACCCCCAACACTTCCCCACGCCCGACGTGAAAATTCACATCATGGAGCGCTGTAATGGCTCCAAAATACTTGGTGATGCCATGTGCTTCAAGGATGTAATCATCTTGCTTGGCATTATTTTCCATGAGTCCTATTCGATTGCTTCCGCAATTTATGATGGTTCTCACATTTCAATGAAACATGGCCGCGAACAATATTAAATATCAACTTGTTTATGTCAAGGTGTTTTGATTTTTCTATCTCATTTGCCCAGGAGAAAGTCCGAGGGGATTGTTGGCGGGGAAAACTTCTGTGATGGATCGCATTATAAAGTTCACTTAAAATTCCGTCCGTCAGCAACAGGAGCGATTTCCTTTTTATGCTTGTCTGGATCAGGATCCGCTGTGTTAGAGAGCACTGGATAACTTTTTATCATGATTCAAATTCCACTTGACCCAGTCATTTTCAACGGATTCTAAACTGAACGGTTTTGGATTGTCAGGGCGTTGATGGTTTGTCACAGAAACGCTGTAAAATGCGGAAACAAGGATCTGCCATTGCTCGCGTGATACTTGATGAGGCGGCGCAATTTCGGTGGGGGGAGAGAGGCTTTGGTGAGCACCATCTAACTGATTGGAAACGGCGACTTTCCCTGTAAAAACATGAACTTGTGTCTGATTTCCGGAAATGGACGCTTCATAAGAAGTGCCTTGGATATTGATGGTGGCATGGGCGGTGCGTAAAATCAGTTTTGCGCCCAATTTTACATTTTTACGGAATTTAGCCCAGGCTTTTCCCAAGAGCAATTGAAAGTCAAAGTGACCCGCCTTTGAATCGGTTTGGCGGTTAATCCGCAAATGGGAATTGGGCGCAACCCGCACTTCACTGCCATCTCCCAAGCGCAGTGTCAATCGGGTCTTGGCCAGGGTTTTGATTTCATAATTGGGAAGCATCGTTTGCCCGCTTTTCAATTCCTGCCAGGAAGCCCCCTCCTGAGAACGGTACAGTGCTTTGTCTTCCAAATAGGAAATGACAATCCCGGTGGGCACTTTTGCCGCAAATGAGAAAGCGGGAGCAATCAAGAAAAAAGCACCGAAGATCCCGATTGCAAAGAAGGTTAGTTTTCTCAACGGTTGAACTATTTTCCGCATAAGATCCTTACGATTATTGGCTTAAAAAATTCCTGATGGCGGTGAACATTTCATCTATAGGATGCGCCTTTTCTCTGGAATGTTCAATCATAACCAAGAAAATTACAATCAAAACGCCTGCCCTTCTCAGCTAAGAAAGTGCTTGTACTTTATCCCTGATTTATGAGACACTCCGCCATCTTTTTTAAGAAACCTTCCCAAATGATCCATTCACATTCCTGACCGACTCAACCACCATGATCAACGTTGCGATTATCGGAGCGGCTGGCTTATCTGGCCTGGAACTGATTCACTTATTTCAAAAACACCCTCACGTTGAATTGAAAGTCCTCACTTCTCGCAAATACGACGGACAACCACTCGCGGAACACTTTCCTCAATTTACAGGAATGCCGCATGTTTTTTCAAGCCATGAGGCCGATGTCTCAAAATGTGATGTCGCTTTTTTAGCGATCCCGAACAAAGCCAGTCTGGCAATGGTGCCGAAACTCTTGAGCGAGGGGATCCGAGTGATTGATTTATCCGGGGCTTACCGTTTGCGCAATCCCGATGTTTTTGAAGAATTCTACCAGTTTTCTCACACCGAACCAAATTTGTTAGCAGAAGCGGTTTTTGGCTTGCCTGAGTATTTCAAAAAGGCCATCCCCAGTGCCCGTTTGGTGAGCAATCCGGGATGTTACGCGACAGGGGCTTTGTTGGGGTTGTTGCCGTTTGGAAATCTCCTCAGCACGTTGGATCGTCCTCCTGTGATTGATGCTAAATCTGGAGTCAGTGGGGCTGGCGGGAGAGTGGAAGACGATTCGATTATTTATGTGGGCGTCAATGAAAACTTCAAAGCCTATAAAATTTTTCAGCACCAGCATCTTCCTGAAATTCAACAATATTTTGAGGATTTAACGGCTTACGACGCACAGCAACAGGGAAATCTCATTTTCACCCCTCATTTGCTTCCGCTCACGCGAGGGATTTTGAGCACCATCTATTTGCATTTTTCTGATGCGCTTTCGGTAGAGCAAGTCCGCGCCAACTTTGGACGTACCGCCGAACAAAATCCTTTTTTCCATCTTTTGCCAGAAGCGCAATTTCCCGATTTGAGCACCGTGCAGCATTCTAATCGTTGCCATGTCGGGTTGGCTCATGATCAGTCACGAACCAATTGGATTGTGATCACGGCGTTAGATAATCTTGTCAAAGGCGCGTCAGGGCAAGCGATTCAAAATATGAATTTGATGTTCAACTGTGAGGAAACAAGAGGTTTGATGTAAGCTGATGGAAAAAAATCTCGGACGAACCTTACCAATTTTAATGTATCACCATATCGCCAAGCCTTCCTCGTCGGTCAAAGTGCGCGGGCTTTATGTCACCCCTCAACAATTCGATTGGCAAATTCGTTGGTTGAAACAAGCCGGGTTTGAATTCATCAATTTTCGAAAACTGGCAGAGCAAGCAAAATCGGTTTCCTCGCAGATCCCTCCTCGTCAAATCATCTTAACCTTTGACGATGGCTATGCCGACAATTACCGAAACGCCTTTCCGATTCTCAAACAATATGGCATCACCGCGGTGATTTATCCGGTGGTCGGTGATCTTGGCAAACAGCAAGTGGTTTGGCCGAAAAATGATGAACAGCGCCCTGTGGATTTAATGACGGAAAATGAAATTCAAGAAATGAGTCAAGCCGGGATTGAATTTGGTTCTCACCTCATGAATCACATCCATTTGGCGCGACAAAATCCCAAGGCGATCCGTGAGCAATTGTCTCGTTCCAAAGACGTTTTGGAAGGGTTATTGGACACTCCAATTTTGTCAGTGGCGTATCCTTTCGGGGACTACAACAGCGAAGTTTTGGAAGCGACAGCTCAGGTGGGATATCAATATGGCGTGACGACCGTTTCTGGGGCCAACGAGGCGACTCAACCCTGTTTGGAACTGAAGCGGGTCTCGATCAAGGGGCATAAATTTCATCACCGCTGGCGCTTCATGCGGCAACTTCGAGGATTGGCTTAAGAGGTTTCTTCTGTAGTCAGTGACGCTCCCGATTTCATTTCACGACGATCGGGGCCTGCCAATGTTTCGAAATAGCACATTTCTCTCAGACGAGAATAAATGCGCTCTCCGACGCGTTTGTGGAGTGTGTCTGTGATGAATTTATCTTCCTCGCTTTTATCTTTGGTGCGAAGGCGTTCTTTGATGGTGGTTTTTTCACTTTCGGTATGATTGGAAGTCACCATGATTGGGGTGTTGCTGTTGTAGCGTTCGGTGATCAAGGTATCGAGAATATTCAGTTCCCATTCCGTGTTGCGGCCTTTGCCCAAATCATCGATAATCAGAAAATCGGCTGAGAGCAGCGGGGCGATGATTTCCATTTCTGATTTTCCAGTAGAATAGCCCTCTTTCAATTCGGAAAGCAGTTTGTCAAAAGGATGGAAGACACAGCTAATGCCGTGAGTGATCGTGCATTGATAAGCAAACCCAGCCATCAAATGGGTTTTTCCGGTTCCGGGAGTTCCCATTAAAACAAGCCCTCGTGGAGCGGCACCGGAATCGCTCGCTTGGGAAAAATGGCGAGAAGGTTTTTTGTTCTTACGGTAATTGCGGGTAATGGTCGTCAATAAACTAAAAATATGGCTGTTACTTTTATTCCGATCTGAACGGAGCAACTGGCTTTGTGCGTAGTTTTTTGGAATTCTCGCACGATTGTAAAGTTTGACATGACGCTTGCGAACCTCACATTCAGGGCAGGCAACGGCCACTTCTCGTCCGAGCGTATCAAGCTCCAATTGAAATCGAGTGTCCAGGCAAACTAGGCAAGGCGAGGGGAAACACTGGCAGAGTTCCGCTTGGACATATTTCCCTGAAATCGGGTCGGTCACAATGTAAGTTCCGTGACAATACCGACACGGTGCTGTGTCCGCGTCTTTTGTTTTCGTTTCCATGTTGCTTCTATTTTTCTTTTTGATGGAGTGATATTGAATTGAATATTTTTCGATTGCTCGCTAAACACGCCGCATAACGATTGTTTATCCAAGCCCTTTTCCCTATTATCCGGTGTCATCTATGAATACCCCTGATCCATTACCGCCATTAAAAAATGATCTCTTGCTACGGATGATCCAGCACCTCCCTGTCTTACGAGTCCCTGTTTGGCTCATGCGGCAGGCCGGACGAACCGACCCTCGCTACCAAAAATTGCGAGGGGAAGATGGCCGACCGCTGGAAATGCTGTTTCAAGATGTCGATCGCTCGGTTGAGATTTCATTGCTTCCCAAACGCCTCGGAGTTGATGCCATCATCATGTTTCAGGACATCTTGACTCCGCTGGCTCCAATGGGCGCGCGGTTTGTTTTTCAACCGGGCCCTGTTTTGGAAACGCCGATACGCCACCGTGCTCAAATCCAGGCTTTGCGCTCATTGGACCCTTCTCATGATTTGGCATTTGTCGGCGCGATCATCAAAGGCATTGCCCGTGAATTGAAACAGGAACTCCCCATCTTGGGTTTTGCCGGCTCTCCCGTGACATTGGCCTTTTTTATGATTGCTGGAAAAAGTCCAGGAAAAGACTATAACATGATCTTTCGTTTCATTGAAGAACAACCTCGCGTTTATCAGGAATTGCTCGATGTCCTCACCACCATGACCATTGATTACCTCAATTATCAAATCGAATCAGGAGTCCATGCCGTGCAATTGTTTGAATCTTTCGGTGATATCTTGCCACGGCCTCTCTATGAAAAATTTGTGCAACCGACCCATGAACAAATTTTTTCAGCATTGGATTCCAAAACACCGGCAATCCTTTTTGTCAAAGAGAATCACAACCTCGATTTGATGCTCAAAAGCGGCGCATCTATTTTGAGTGTGGGAAGTTGCGTCGATCTTCAAAAAGCGCAACAAATCGCCCCGCCTGCGATGATTTTTCAAGGCAATGTGGACAATCGTATTTTAGCTGAGGGCACTCCTGAGCAAATCACGACTGCTGTCAAAGAATGCTTTCGGCAAACCAAAAAGAAGCGGCACATCCTCAATCTCAATCATGGCCTTCTCCCCCAGACTCCCTTTGAGAATGTCCAGCATTTTGTCAAGGTCGCCAAAGAATTCGGCAAAAAAGTTATCTGAAATAAGCAACGAAGGCTCCCACTATGAATCAAGAAAATTTCCTGACCATTACCAACTTGAGCAAAGTTTACACGGAAGGGAAAAATCAATTGCGTGTGCTCGCTCAGACTTCTTTGCAAATTCTGGCGGGCGAATGTGTGGCCTTGCTTGGCCGAAGCGGTTCCGGGAAATCGACGTTGCTCAATCTCATTGCTGGCATCGACACTCCCACGGCAGGGACGATTCAAATTGGCAAACTCAGCCTCACCGAGCTTTCTGAAAAAGAACGGACGCTTTTTCGCAGAGAACATATCGGCTTTATTTTTCAGTCGTTCAATCTCATTCCGACCTTGACCGTCAAAGAAAATTTAACCCTCCCCCTTGAATTGAATCAGCTCTGCCAGTCTGACAAAATGGCATCCGTTTTTCATTTGCTGGAGCAATTGGATTTGTCGGATCGTTTGGATAGTTTCCCAGATCGGCTTTCTGGAGGAGAACAGCAACGAGTCGCCATTGCCCGTGCGCTCATTCATCAACCTGCCCTCATTTTAGCCGATGAACCGACGGGCAATCTCGATGAGACGACGAGTGCCCTGGTCGTGGCGTTGCTTGAAAAAATGGTGCGGCAGGCGGGACATACAATGATTGTGGCCACTCACAGTGAGAGCATGGCTTCTCACGCGGATCGCGTGGTTTCCATCCACGAAGGTCAAATTATTGAAATTTCCTGAACCATGAAACCAATTCTCTGGAAATCCAGTTTGCGTTATTTCTGGCACCACCCCTGGCAACTCGGACTTTCCATTCTGGGGGTTGCGCTTGGTGTCGGGATTGTGGTTGCGATTGATTTAACCAACGAAAGCGCAAAACGTTCCTTTGCCCTCTCTGTGGAAAGCTTGACCGGAAGAGCCACTCACCAAATTACCGGAATTTCTGATGACCTTCCCGAAAGTTTTTATCAGCAACTGAGAATCAATGAAGGCATCCGCAATTCAGCACCTTTGCTCCAAGGCACTCTTGCGGCTCCTGACCACCCTGAAATCACTTTACAGGTATTGGGCATTGATCCGTTTGCGGAGCGTTCTTTTCGGGGTTATCTGGACAGTTTGCGCTTCAATCCTAAACTATTGACACGTTTCATCACACAAACCAATAGTATGTTGTTGTCTTCTGAAACAGCAGATGCTTTGAAGATTGAAATCGGCAGTTTCTTAAAAGTCAGTCACGGGAAACAAATTAAAGCATTACAGCTCATCGGCGTTTTAGAACTTTCCGATCCGTTGGAGAAAAAAATTCTGCAAAACTTGATCATTGCGGACATCGCCACGGCACAGGAATTGTTAGGCAAAGTGGGGTTGCTCAGTCAAATCAATTTGATGCTCCCTCCCGGATCAAAACGGGACACAGTTCTCAAACGGATTGAAAAGATATTGCCCTATGGCACTCGCCTCCAAACCACCAGCGACCGGGTTCAGTCAGCAGAAAAACTGACGCGCTCGTTCCATTTGAATTTAACGGCATTGAGTTTATTGACTTTGATTGTCGGGGTGTTTTTGATCTACAACACGATGACCTTCTCAGTCGTCCAACGCTATTCCATCTTGGGGCGTTTGCGTGCTTTGGGGATGCTTCGCAAAGAGTTGTTTATTTTACTGCTCGGTGAAGCGTTTTTGGTGGGAAGTATCGGAACCTTCCTTGGCTTAGGAATGGGGATTTTTCTCGCTCAGGGGTTGGTTCAACTGATCACCCAAACCATCAACGATTTATACTATTCCGTTTCTGTCAACCAGATCCACATCCCTGCTTTTTCTTTGTTCAAAGCGATTATTTTAGGGATCACCGCTTCGCTCGGTGCGGCCTTGATTCCGGCACGAGAAGCGGCTTATATTGAACCTGGCATCGTCATTCGACGTTCCGCTAAAGAAGAATCCTATCGGAAATTGTTGCCTTGGCTCGCGTTCGTCGGTTTGGGGTTACTGGGTTTGACAGGATTTTTATTGTGGTGGCCCTCCCAAGATTTGATCATCGTTTATGTGGCGGTGTTCACGATGGTGTTGGGATGTGCCACGTTAATGCCGGTGATCACGGTTTTTTTGATCAATCTTGTCAGCCCCGTGATGCAGGTTCTTTTTAAAATACCCGGCGTTTTGGCAGCCCGTGGCGTAAAAACCGAATTGAGCCGAACCAGTGTGGCCATTGCCGCTCTGATGGTCGCCATTGCCACTTCCGTGGGAGTTGGGATCATGGTGGAGAGTTTTCGTCATGCCGTGCTCCATTGGCTGCAATCCTCGCTTCGTGCAGATATTTATCTCACCTCGACGGCCTCAACTTCAGAACGCACTCAAACCTTTTTATCGCCAACACTGATCAAGAAAGCGTCCTCTTTTGCTGGCGTGAAAGCGGTCGGAACTCTCCGCGAACTCAATATTGGTTTGGGAGAGGAAACCTTACGATTGACTGCATTCAGCATGCCTCCTCCGAGCCAGGAAACGTTTCAGTTTAAATTGATTGACAAGGAGCGTCTCTGGGAAAAATTTCAAAAAGAAGATGGGGTTCTCATTTCGGAACCGCTCTCTTACCGTCTTCGGCTCGAAGTCGGAGATGATCTATCTCTGCAAACACCGCAAGGAATCAAACCTTTTCGGGTGTTGGGAATCTTCTATGATTATGGGAGAGAGCAGGGGTTTGCGGCGCTCAGTCAAAATACGTTTGAACGGCATTGGCAGGACAATCGAATCAACTCCATTGCCTTGTATCTCGAACCAGGCATTTCGCAAGAACCCTTGCTCTCAGAGTTGAAAAAGTTTTCTGAAACCCCAAACGAGCTTTTGATTCGCTCCAATGATTATCTGATGGAATATTCGATCAAAATTTTTGATCGGACTTTTGCCATCACCCGCATTTTAAGATGGCTAGTGGTGGGGGTGGCCTTTATTGGTGTTTTGAGCGCATTGATGGCATTGGCATTGGAAAAACAGCGAGAAATGGGGGTTTTGCGGGTGATCGGTTTGACCCCTTGGCAACTTTGGGGCGTGGTGATGGGACAATGCGGTTTGATGGGAATGATCGCCGGAATCACGGCTTTCCCGATTGGTTATCTCCTCTCGCAAATTCTGATTCATGTGATCAATCAGCGTGCCTTTGGCTGGACTTTTCAAACGATTATCCCTCTGGAAATTTGGGGGCAAGGGTTTTTCTTAGGAGTGATTGCCGCACTGTTGGCCGGGGTCTATCCTGCTTATAAAATGGCTCGAATTTCACCAGCCGCCGCCTTACGAGAGGAATAGATCTGAATGAAACCAAAGGCATTTTTGTTCAAAGGGGCTTTCCTGATTTTAGCTGTTTTTATCCTGATTTTCGGAGGCTATGCACTCTGGGATGAAAAGACCGCCGTACTCACCTCTGCCCCTCCCAGGAAGGGAATGCCTTCAGCCCATTCCACGTCAACCGCCGCCGCTCTTCCGGTGGCTCGCATCCTCGGTGGAGATTCAACGGGATTCGCGAAAGCAATCGAACCACGGGCATTTGAATTCCCGAATGACCACGGCGCCCATCCTGACTTTCGCAACGAATGGTGGTATTTCACGGGAAATCTCGAAACGCCTCAAGGACGGCATTTTGGTTATCAATTCACGCTCTTTCGGGCGGCCTTGTCGTCTCAGCCGGTGCTGACTTCTTCCCACTGGGCCACCAATCAAATTTTTATGGGGCATTTGGCAATCACGGATAGCGAATCAAAAAAATTCCATCATTTTGAGCGGTTCAGTCGCACGGCTTTAGAATTGGCGGGGGCGCAATCGCAACCCTTTCGAGTCTGGTTAGAAAATTGGTCAGTCAGCAGTCAAGGAGAAAATTTCTGGCCCATCAAGATTCAGGCGCAAGCAGGGAATGTCTCGTTAGAACTGGAATTGACCTCTGAAAAAAAATTGATCTTGCAGGGAAATCAAGGTCTGAGCCAGAAAGGGCATCAACCCGGCAATGCCTCGTATTACTATTCATTCACACGTTTGAAAACCAAAGGCCAATTGCGCTTAGCCGCTCAAAATTATCAGCTTGCAGGCGCGAGTTGGATGGATCGGGAATGGAGCACCAGTGCCTTAGAAGATCAGCAATCAGGCTGGGATTGGTTTGCCCTGCAACTCTCCAATGGTTGGGAATTGATGTTCTACCAACTGCGTCTGAAAAATGGACAAATCGATACCACCAGCAGTGGCGTTTTAGTCGCGCCGGATGGGCAATCCTTTCAGCTCGATCACCAACAGATTTCGGTGCAAAATCTCAAATTTTGGAAAAGCCCCTCAAGCGGAATTGTTTATCCGGCGCAATGGGAATTGAGCGTGCCCGAACGGCAAATCAAGCTCAGGGTTCGCCCTCGTCTGGCGCAACAAGAATTCACCACCTCTTTCACCTATTGGGAAGGCGCCGTACAAGTTGAAGGGCAATTCCAAAAACAAACTATCGAAGGCCAAGGTTATGTCGAAATGACGGGTTATCCAAAAGAAGACCCGTGAGATTTTTCAGAAAATCCGTTGGATGCCGCCAAGATTGTGACCGCTTTGACAGGTTCAAAAAATTTTGATACGTTAGTGCGTCAATAGGGATCGTCAAAATTATCTTTGCTTTGTCCACGTTCGAGTTTTCTTCCTGATCAAGCCAAAGAACATATCTTAAATGATAATGATGGGAATCAGATAAATCCCATTGAATTTGAAATTCCTGTGCCTCATCGTAACTCATAAAAAATAAAAATATGACGCTTCACCAATTGGGTGAGACGGTCCTCTGGCGCATCACGCTGATGGCTTTGCGCTACCGCTGGGAGCTTGTCTTAGCCTTCTTCGCTATTATTGCCGCTTCGTTTTTCCAACTTGTCATTCCGCGCCTTCTCGGCGAATCAGTCGATCAGTCAATGATGTTGCTCACCGAACCGAATAGCGTCCCGGATGAAATCCGCTTCAAGCTCTTCATCACAGCGGGATTGCTGCTCGGTGCTTCGGTTCTGCGCGGTTGTTTTGCCTTTGTCACACCTACCTCGGCGAGTCGGTTGGCCAACGGATTGGCTACCAACTGAGGCTTGAATATTACGAGCAATTGCAGCGCCTGTCCTTTTCTTACCATGATCAGGTTCACACCGGCGACTTGATCACACGCGGTATTTTGGATATCGAAGGGGTGCGCTCATTCGTCAACACCGGTTTGCTGCGGACCATTTTCCTCTTTATTTTGATTGGCGGAGGAGCTTTCCTGATGATCAGAGCCAACCTCTTGTTGGGGCTGACCTCCCTCTCGTTTGTCCCTTTTGTCGGCTGGCGAGCGATTGTCGCACGACTCAAGCTACGGAGCAATTGGCTGGCGATGCAAGACAAGATGTCCATTTTGACCAAAGTCATGGACGAAAATTTGAGTGGCATCCGTGTTGTGCGTGCTTTTGCTTCGCAGAAGTATGAAATGAAAAAATATGATCGTGCCTCTGACGAAGCAATGCACCTCTTCAACAAGCAGATCACCACACGGGTTTCCAATGGAACCATGATGACCTTTGCCTTCTTCGTTGCGATGGGTTTTGTGCTTTGGATTGGCGGTCAGCAAATTATTGCTGGTACGATGACGGTGGGGGAATTGACCTCATTCCTGGCGTTCATGTCGATTCTTCAACAGCCCGTTCGTCAGATTGGCATGATGGTCAATTCCTATGCTCGCGCGTCTTCTACGGGACAGCGTTTATTTGATGTTCTGGATTTAGTCCCTGATGTGCGAGATGCCCAAGGTGCTCAGGCGGTCGCACCGTCTGAAAGTGTGTTGCGATTTGAGCATGTTTCTTTTGCATTTCCCTCAGCCGCAAGTGTGTCCGTGCTCCAGGACATTTCGTTTGAAGCACGCCCTGGCCACACCATCGGGATTGTCGGCCCTCCCGGTTCCGGCAAGAGCACCATCGCCCAGCTGATCCCCCGTTTTTATGATCCTGGCTCAGGACGGATCACCCTCAATGGGGTAGACATCCGCAGCATCCAGCTTGAATCGCTCCGGAGGATGGTCAGTCTCGTGCAACAAAACACCTTTCTCTTTACCGCTTCCGTAGAAAATAATGTCTCCTATGGCGACCCGTGGGCGGAATATGAACGCATCATTGGCGCGACACAATCCGCGCAACTCCACGATTACATCAAACGCCTCCCCAAAGGTTATGATTCAATGATTGGCGAGCAAGGCGTTTCTCTTTCAGGAGGCCAACGTCAGCGCCTTTCGATTGCTCGATCCATCATGCTCCAGTCTGGAGTCGTTATCTTTGATGATTCAACCGCGTCGATTGATACCGTCACAGAACAGCATATTCGGAATGCTTTAAAAGCCGCTTCCAAAAATTGTGCGACACTGATTATCTCCCACCGTCTCTCATCCCTGATGCACGCTGATGAAATCCTTTTTATCCGCGAAGGACGAATTGTGGAACGCGGTTCCCACGAAGAGCTTTTGGCTGAAGGAAGCCATTACCGTGAACTTTATGAACTCCAGGTACGCCCGATTGAAGACTCATTTTTGGCGGCGTCTCATCAAGAAAGTTGAACAAATGGCACCCACACAACCGAGTGAACCAACTCATAAAATCCCTCCGCGAGCCTCAGTGCCTGCGGCAACCTTCACGGAAGAAGAAATGTTCGGAACGGCCTACAACGGCCATGTCGTCCGCCGTTTTGTCGAATATGTCCGCCCCTATCGCTTGGCTTTAATGGTTTCGCTTGGAGCTGTCCTGATTTTTACAGTAACCCAGGTGGCAATCCCGCTGATTGTTCAATACATGATTGATGAAGGCTTGGCAGAAGGGATCGCGGATCATGAAATTCTGATGATTGGAGTCGGTTTGTTCTTCGGCGTGATCTTCATCAACTATATTGCTAATTTTCTACAGCAGTTCATTGTGTCACTGGTGGCACAGCGCATCCTCTTTGATCTTCGCCGTGCGATGTACAATCATCTACAGCGCATTTCTCTTTCCTTCATGGACAAGACGGAGGTGGGGCGATTGATGTCCCGTCTCCAGGGGGATGTGGGCGCGTTGCAAGAATTTTTGGAAACGGCGATTTTCGCAATCGGGGATTTGGTCTTACTTTTTGGGATCATCGGAGTGCTACTCGTGCTCGACCTACAGCTTGGTCTCCTGACGCTAGCCTTGCTTCCAGTGCTGTTGATTATTCGTGTTTTCTGGCTACCTCATGCAAGAAAGGCTTTTGTTCGTGCCAGCATCACTTCCTCGATTGTCACCGGTGCCTTATGTGAGAATATCCGCGGCGTCCGCGTCGTTCAGGGGATGGCACGCGAGCAAGTTAATTTTAGTCTCTACGAACAAAAAGCCCGCGACAATTTAAACGCCAATATCCGCGCCACTAAAATTGGTCAGATCATGCTGCCGACGGTTGATACCTTGACCGGGTTGGCGATGGGTATCATTGTTATTACGGGAGGAAGTTTTGTGCTCAGTGGGCAAATCACGGCGGGGGTGATGGTCGCTTTCATGCTATTTGTACAACGCTTCTTTGACCCGATCCGTGCCCTCACGATGCACTACAATGTCTTCCAAAAATCAATGGTTGCGGGGGAGCGTATCTTTGCGGTCTTGGATGTCAAACAAGAAATCAATGACAAACCGAATGCCATTGAATTGAAGGATATTGAAGGATCTATCGAATTCGAGCATGTCACTTTTGGTTATGAACCAGAAAGGCCGATTCTAAAAGACATCACTTTCCGAGTTGAACCTGGAGAAACGGTTGCGTTTGTGGGCCCGACCGGTTCCGGAAAAACCTCCACGATGGCGCTGATCAATCGTTTTTATGAAGTCTGGGAGGGTTCCGTCAAAGTCGGCGGTGTCGATGTCCGTGATGTGACACAGGAATCGCTTGGGCATCAAGTGGCGATGGTTCTGCAAGAGCCTTTTCTCTTTTCCGTTTCCATCTTTGAAAACATCCGTTACCGTAAAGAAGAGGCGACTCGCAAAGAGGTGATTGAAGCTGCTAAAACGGTCGGTGCTCACGATTTCATCATGAAATTGCCGCATGGTTACGAAACGATCCTGGAGGAAAGAGGCTCCAATCTCTCGCTTGGTCAACAGCAGTTGATTTCCTTTGCCCGTGCCCTCGTGATGGATGCCAAGATTTTGGTCTTGGACGAAGCCACCGCTTCGGTTGATTCTTACACCGAAATGCTAATCCAGCAGGCGTTGAAACGCTTGTTGGAAGGGCGTACGGCGATGGTCATTGCTCATCGTTTAGCCACGATTCGGGAAGCAGATCGCATTGTTGTTTTGCGGGATGGTGCCCTTGTTGAATCGGGAAATCACGACCAGTTGATTGAGCAGGAGGGCCTTTATGCCAGGTTGTATTCCATGCAATATGCGTCTTTTGACGACATTCCTGAACAATTGCTTCACGAAGTCGCCGAAGTTTCTCATGAAATTATGACTTAATTTGAGGAAAAGTTACCATTCTACAGAACTGGAAAAATGGACAGAGAAATGGAAAAATTGAAATTGAAGCTGAATGAACAACAGAACGCGGTTTTGGAAGAATCCCCACTGCGTACGGAATTATTTTTTGAAGTAAAACCCGGTCTCAAACTTTTTGCGGAGGCGTGGGGAATGCCAGAAGACCGACCAGTGATTTTGGCTCATGGCGGCGGGCAAACCTGTTATGCCTGGGTTGGGACGGCAGAGTATTTGGCAAAACAGGGATGGTACGCAATCGCTGTTGATCAAAGAGGGCATGGCAATAGCGATTGGGCCGCTGATGGTGATTATCAAATGGAAACTTTTGCCGATGATTTGAGATTCATCGCCAATCAATGTAGGCAACGGCCTGTCATTGTCGGAGCTTCGCTTGGGGGGATCTCAGCGATGCTCGCGCAGGATCGTGCCAATCATTCGCTCTTTGCGGCGCTGGTGTTGGTCGATGTCACCCCTCGAATGGAAAAAGCAGGGATTGATAAAATTATGGGATTCATGACGGCTCATTCTGAGGAGGGGTTTGCCAATTTGGAAGAGGCCGCGGCGGCCATTGCGAATTATTTGCCACACCGTAAAAGGGCAAAGAATTTGAATGGATTGAAAAAAAATCTCCGCCTTCGTCCGGACGGGCGGTATCGTTGGCACTGGGATCCTCGTTTTCTTGAAGGAAAAACAAATGTGACGGACAAAGAGAATCAAGCACAGCAAAAGAAACTTGAAGGTGCGACTGAAAACTTGTCCATTCCGACGTTATTGGTGCGAGGAAAAAGTAGTGATGTTGTCAGTGAAGAAGCGGTGTTTAAATTTTTGGAACAAGTCCCTCATGCCAAATTCGCCGATGTGGCCGATGCCGGGCATATGGTGGCAGGTGATCGCAACGATATCTTTCAAAACGCCGTGATTGATTTTTTAGACGGCCTGCCGAAAGAGGCAGGGGGACAATAGTAATATTTAAGCGGAGAAATGATTATGCATGTAGGATATTCAGCCATCTTTCAAAATCCGGAAGATCAATTGTCTGATCATGAAGTTTATCAAAATGAATTACGGTTGGCGACCTTGGCAGAGCCATTGGGGTTTGAATCGGTCTGGTCGGTGGAGCACCATTTCACCGATTACACGATGGTGCCTGATGTGATTCAGTTTTTGACGTACATGGCCGGGAAAACAGAAAAAATTAAACTGGGTTCAATGGTGGTCGTGTTGCCGTGGCACGATCCTTTGCGGGTCGCTGAACAAGTGGCCATGCTGGACAATATCAGTGATGGGCGCATGATCTTTGGCGTTGGTCGTGGCTTGGGGCGCATCGAATATGGGGGGGTTCGGCAAAATATGGATGAATCGCGAGAAATTTTTGATGAGTATGCCGAAATCATCGTCGATGCCTTGGAAAAAGGGTATTCGGAATACGATGGGCATTATGTCAAACAACCTCGGCGCGATCTCCGGCCGCGTCCATTCAAATCTTTCAAAGGGCGAACTTATGCGGCCGCGGTTTCTCCCAATTCTTTACCCTCCATCGCGAAGCAGGGAATCGGCATCCTGATTATTCCCCAAAAACCCTGGTCGGAAGTGGACAAGGATTTGACCGCGTATCGTCAGTTTTATCGCGATCTTAACAAGGCGGAGGCTCCTCCTCCGTTGTGTGCTGGCTGGATTTTTGTGGATAAAGATCCAGAACGTGCCGAAGAGCTAGCCCGCAAATATATTGGGCAGTATTACCAATCGGTGCTCAAGCATTACGAGTTTTCTGCCGGTCATTTGAAGACCACCAAAGGTTATGAATATTATGGAGGGGTGACCGAACATCTGGAGAAATATGGCTCTCAAGCGGCCATTGATTTCTTTGTGGATCTGATGCCTTGGGGGACTCCAGAACAAGTGTATGAGAAGATCATCAATGTCCATGATAAAGTCGGAAACGATGGTTTCATGGGGGTTTTCAGTTATTCAGGAATGCCCTGGAATGAAGCCGAACGGAACATGCGCCTGTTTGCCGATGAAGTCATGCCGGAGTTACAAAAGTTTGAAACCATTTCTCCTGTCTTTGCAAAATCAGCCTGAGCGGATCGCAGAATCAAGCCCTCATTTTGAGCAAAATCAAGCCTCTCAAAGCTGGCAAACTCACTCAAGCGAGGGAGCCCAGCTCCGGGCAGAGTGCGATGATTGCTTGCTTGAGAAAATCTCTTTCGTAAACCTCTTCATCGACAATTTCGTCATTCCAGACGACAATATCCAAATCAATGGTTCGCGGACCAAACTTATGCCCAGTTCGCACTCTTCCGAGCAAGTCTTCTAATTGGTGCAACCATTGTTTGAGTTGATTCTGCTCAAAAGGGGTCTTGACTAAAAAGGCGCCATTGACAAAATCGGGCTGATTGAGATAGCCGATTGGCGTGGTCTGAATGAATGGAGATTCTGCCATCAGCATCCGGGATTCCCTCAAATGTTGGCGTGTCTGTTCAATATGATAATGTGGTTTGATATTAGACCCCACTGCAATCACGACGCGATTCATCGCCGCCTCTCCGAAGTCACAATACTGACCGAATCGGCAAAACGAACAGAATGCGGTTTGGCCACTTCAACTTGAGCAAATTCCACTTTGGGATCTGCCATCACAATGCTCAAAACATAAGCCGCAAGTTTTTCCAGCATACAAAACTCAGATTGCCCGACTTCCGTAATAATTCGTTTGGTGATGGTTCGGTAATTGACCGTGTCTTCAATCTTGTCCGTTTGAGCCACTCGGCTTCCGTCAAAATCCACCGCGATATTGAGCACCACATCCTGTGGTTTGGTGCGCTCCGAATCATTCAAACCAATGATCGTTCTCAAACGAAGATCGATAATTTTAATACGCATAGTGCCTTCCTTGTCACTTGAAATTTTTTTCAAGAAAGTCGCCGAAGCTAATTTCTTGACGAATTCAGATTTTAAACGAGATGTTCTCCGCCATCGAGGAATAAACAATCCCCTGTTATGAAGGAATTTTCCAGCAAAAAACGAAGCGCGTGGACAATCTGAGACGGATCACCCCAACGCTGAAGCGGAATCCTTTGGCTTTTTGCTTCAAGATCTCTTGCGTCTTTTCCTTCTGGAGGAAGGATCAACCCTGGGCAGATGCCATTCACTCTAATCTTGGGAGCCAGCTCTTTGGCGGCCATCACCGTGAAATCAGACAGCGCCTTTTTAGTCAAAGAATAAGCAAAATGGGTGGTGGAATTATGCCGAATGCGGGTATCCAGTAAATTGATGACAACTCCTTCTTTCTGGCAAAGGCGGGCAAACCCTTGTGTGAGAAAAAAAGGGGCTTTCAGGTTGGTTGCAAAATGCCGTTCAAATTGATCTTCGCTGGTCTCCATCAAAGAGTTCGCTTCAAAGATTGAGGCATTATTGATGAGCAGGTCACATTCTGGAGCCATCTCAAAAACGGTTTTGATCAGTGTTTTCACTTGCCCTGAATCCGATAAATCGGCTTTGAGTAAAATACAAATCGCGCCCGCTTTTTCCACAGCCCGTGCCGTCTCCTGTGCGGCTTGATGGGAGTCGCGATAGTGCAATAAAATCGTGTAGCCATCCTGAGCCATGCCAAGAGCGATGGCTTTTCCAATGCGTTTGGAAGCTCCCGTGATCAAGACTGCGGAGGGCATCAATTTCCTTCCTTAAAAATCATTGTTTCCTGTTTGCAAAGCCGCCTCCTGGATGATTTTTAGATAGCGTTTGAGGGTCTCTTCGAGTCCATAGTCAAAAGATTCGACGACGAGGGCATGGCCAATCGAGACTTCGAGGATATCGGGGATTTGTAAAAAGAAACCAAGGTTTTGTAAATCTAAATCATGGCCTGCATTGACTTCCAAACCAAGTTCCCGCGCTTTGGTGCAGGCTTTTTGATAAACGGCTAAAGCCTTTTCGCGTGCGCCACTTTCAAAACCTTTGGCATAGGCTTCCGTGTACAATTCAATCCGCTCGGTTCCAACGCTTTTGGCCAACTCAATTTGAGCTAAAATCGGATCCATGAACAAACTCACCCGGATATTGTGTGCTTGTAAATCTTTGACAATGGCAGTCACATAGTTGCCGTCTTTTTCCAAATCCCAACCATGATCAGAAGTCAGTTGCGTGGGATCATCGGGCACCAGGGTACACTGGTGAGGGAGGGCTTCTTTGACAACGGTTAAGAAATCGGGAGTTGGGTTGCCTTCAATATTTAATTCAGCTTGCGGATACTGTTTGAGCAACTCTGCCAACTCATAAACATCCGCATATTTTGCATGCCGCTGATCGGGCCTCGGATGGATCGTGATGCCATCGGCACCGGCGTTCAAACAGCGTTTTGCCATTTCGAGAACATTGGGATAATCGCGCCCTCTTGAGTTTCTCAGCAAAGCGAATTTGTTTAAATTCACACTCAATTTTGTCATCAGTGTCTCTCGATAAATTCGCTTAATTTTCAATTTGAAGAATGTCATTCAATGCTAACAATTTCACTGTTTCGGCCAGGCCAAACAATCGCAAACGACTGATGCCGCCATCCGGGAAAATGTTCAAGCGGACATGGGTGACTGGGCCAATTTCCTGGAGAGCCAATTCAAAAGAATGTTGATGGTCTCCCTGAAGTTTATGTTGGGAAAGGATCGTTTTCCACTCAATATGGGTGGCGGTCACATCGGTTTCATCGTCACCGATGACCGCACCCTCCAGGCTGCAACTTTCTGGATAATTGCCTTTAAAATGATCGGTCTCCACTTCTACTTTTTTAATGGTTCCTTTTCTACCAAGCGCGAGAATAGCCCAATCATGTCCAGGGGTGCGCCGCCTTCTGGTTTCCCAACCATCATCCATATTTTGCCCTCTTCCCGGACGAATTAAATTATCTTTTGAACTGAAACGCATATTGTTGCAAACCAAGACGGTGCCTCCATTCACGATAGCGGCTAAGTCGATGATTTCATTTTCATCTTTTTGAGCCCAATCGACATAAACATCCCCATAAACTCTGAAGCGAGCGACCCCTCCATCTGGGTGCATATTCAAGCGGACATGCGTCCAAGGTCGCTCACTATGCACTTCAATCAGATTTTGACAACCTTGCCCAGTCGGGGTTTGGGGCAAAATTTCGACCCATTCCGTCTTTTCCGTGGGATCGGTTTTAATGCGACAAGCCTCCACGGAAGCAAACGGGGGATGGTTTCCTTTAAAATGATTTGTATCAATATCAACTCCGCAGATAATCCCAGGGACTGCCAGACGAATGACGCAGGAATCATGGCCAGTGCCGCGCTTCCGGCGAGTTTCCCAACCATCAACCCACTTGCCGTGGTTCGTGTATTTATTGGGGATAAAAACGCCTCTCCCCGGTTTGATTAAAAATTCTTTTTCTCCAAAAAATTCGTCTGTGGCAGAAATCGCTTTTGCGCCCAAACGCTCCTCTGCTAAATTGACCCATTTGCTGGAAAACAAATTATAATGAGTATTGTCGTTCTCTGTGATCATAAGATATGCCGAATCAGGAAAGGGGTTTCAATTTCAAGAAGCCTACAAAATATAGGCAGAAAACTCAATCAGAGTTTCTCTGTAATTCAATAGAAAAATGGTAAAGCAAGTGTGAGCATGCCCGTTTTGAATGATTTCAATGAGCCACCTTTCATTAAAAGTTGGCTATGAATTTTCTTCTCTATAACACAACCATTTTTACAAATAATCTGCAAGTGGGAGTTTTAAAGAACTCTGCGCTAGTCATCCGCGATGCGCACATTCATGAGTTGGGAAACGCAGCGCATTTAAAAGAAAAATATCCAGATTACACTAGTGCGCTGCTTCCCGCAATCACGGCCATCAAACAAGGGGGAACTTCGGTGCTCGGACATTGCCTCATTGATGGGGCAAAAAAATTAAGAAAAGATCTGGAAACACACGCTTTGGAGGAGCTGGTCGGCAATGTTTACGAAGGCATGTAGTTTTTCAGGATTGTATCGGGATTTCAAGGTTTCGGATAGCGCATTTTTTTACGTCTGGTCCTCTTTAATGAAGCGTCTTGATCGTCCCGACCACCGCGAGTTTCTTGTCTGGTCCTCGTTTAACAAAAACAATTTCGCCAGATGAAGGAGAGACCCCTGTAAGAGCAATAATATTAACCTGATGCGTGACAAGCACAGTAGGAGAGGTCAACGGTGCCTTTTCAATCCATTTCCGGGTAGCGTCAGTTTGTTCTTTTTTCCGGTCAACCTGCTTAAAAAACGAATTAAGTGATTTGCGTTCATTAACCGCACCCAAATCTAGCAATCGCGCAGTTTCCAGACATCTGCACCATTGACTAGAATGAACTAACGCGCTGCTGATCCCGTTCGCACGGAATAGTTTGCCTATCGTTCGCGCTTGGTTACGCCCGGTGTCGTCAAGATTGCGCTGGGTCGTACAATCATTAACAACGAAGTTGTCGGGATCGCTGTACCCTGGAGCAAACGAATGACGAATCAAGGCAACGTGATTTCCGGACGTCAATGCGCCCCAAAGGGCATCTTGCGCCAGCGCCGTTGATATCGGCACCGCCGTAACGAAGGCGGTAAGTGCAAGTGAGGGGAACAGAAAGACCAGTAAAAGTATGGGGGCCAGGATGCAATCCAAAACTCGTTTCATTCCCTGGAGATCGAGAGCACCCGTCTCGGTGAAAGGTGTTGGTGCGACAGGCCACACGCCTTGATATTTTTTCATAAAACCTCGTTTATTCTTGAATAACTGCTGAAATGTTTTGCACTAAAATTGCTGTTTCCCCATCCAGGAAGCACAGGGAACGCCCCATCATTTATGGATTTCCCTGACAATGTCAACCAGAAAAAAATCAGATCAACAAACGCCTATCGTCTGAAATAAGCTGGCGCGGTTCTCTTTTTCAAAAGCGTCCCCTGAATCAGGTGAGAGGACTCAAATCACAAATAAAACGTTGATATTGCCATTGAAATCACCTAATCATTTATGATCTTTACAAAAATATCTCAAGGTGGGAAAACAGCAAAAAACCGGAGAAAAATACAGCCGACTTTTGGAAAAAAACTGACTATGCTAACAGGGAAAAAATATGAATAAGCGTGCAAATCTAACCAATCTTTTGGTCGCAAACCGAGGTGAGATTGCGATCCGAATCATGTGCGCTGCCGCCGAGCAGGGCATTCGAACGGTGGCTGTTTTTTCTGAAGATGATGCCGCCTCTCTCCACACACAAAAAGCCGATGACGCACGAGCACTCCGAGGGACGGGAGTTCCTGCGTATCTCGATCTTGAGCAAATTTTGAACATTGCCAAGGCCGCCGGGTGTGATGCGATTCATCCAGGTTATGGTTTTTTGAGCGAAAATGCCCAATTCGCAAAACGCTGTGCTGAAGAAGGGATCACTTTTGTCGGGCCTCAAACCGAAGTTCTAGAGTTGCTTGGAGATAAAGGACAAACACGGTCTTTGGCAGAGGAATTGGGGATCCCGATTTTGCCAGGCATTTCAGCAGCGACCAGCTTGGCAGACGCCCAAAACTTTTTCACTGCTTTGCAAGGCTGCTCAATGATGATCAAAGCCATCGCTGGAGGCGGAGGTCGTGGCATGAGAAGCGTGAACCAACTTGATGAGGTGGAAGAAGCGTACAAACGTTGTCAATCAGAAGCCAAACAATCTTTTGGAAATGGGGATCTGTTTGTCGAGCAATTTCTTCCCAAAGCCCGCCATATTGAAATCCAGATTTTGGGAGATGGCGCAACAGTGAGTCACCTGGGCGAGCGTGAATGTAGCATCCAAAGGCGACATCAGAAAGTGGTTGAAATCGCCCCTTGCCCTGGATTGCCAAAAGGGTTGCGCGCCAAACTCATCGGTTTTGCCATGCGCTTGGCAGAAGCCGTCAATTATCGCAATGTGGGGACGTTCGAGTTTCTAGTGGATGCCGCCTCTCCGCTCAATGATGAAACCGCGGTTGCCTTCATTGAAGCCAACCCTCGACTGCAAGTAGAACACACGGTGACGGAAGAGGTCATGGGAGTGGATATTGTTCAACTTCAACTCAAATTGGCGGCAGGGCATTCTTTGAAAGAGCTGGGATTGCTGCAAACGGAAATTCCGACCCCACGAGGATTTGCCATGCAAACTCGGATCAATATGGAAACCATCGACATCGCGGGCAACACGCATCCCTCTGGAGGCACGCTCACCGCTTTTGAATTGCCCTCAGGGCCGGGTATTCGGATCGACACCTTTGGATATTCGGGCTATCAAACGACTCCTCGCTTTGATTCCCTTTTGGCCAAATTGATCAGCCATTCCCCTTCTAAAAATTTTGCGGATTTGATCACTAAAACCCACCGTGCGCTTTGTGAATTCAAGATCGAGGGCGTGGCGACAAATCTCCCTTTTTTGCAAAACCTCTTACAGAATCCAGAATTTCAAGAGAATGCTGTTTACACTCGATTTATCGAAGACCACATTGCCACGCTTGTCACTCCAGACATCACGGCCTCAAAGAAACTCTTTTTCAGTCAAGAAACCGCGCCCGCATCGGCACGATTGGCCGGTGCTCAGGTGGATAAAATCGACCCTTTGGCCGTTCTCGATCATGGCAAAATGGCAGGAAAATCGAGTCTCTCTGCCCGGCCTCATCCCGTCAATACTGCCCCTGCTGACATTCGGGGGCCGGAAAACACAGTGGCGGTCAAGGCTCCTATGCAAGGCACCATTGTCACGATTGATGTGCAAGAAGGCGATCTTGTGCATCAAGGGCAACAGCTTCTCATTATGGAAGCGATGAAGATGGAGCATGTGATTGTGGCAAACACCAATGGCTTTGTGCGTCAATTGACGGTTTCGGAAGGGGAGGCTCTTTTTGAAGGCCACCCCCTCGTATTTATTGAAGAAGCCGCGGTTGAAGTTGCTCTGGCAGAAGAAACTCAAGCAGTGGATTTGGATCATATCCGATCCGACCTTGCCGAAGTTTTTGAGCGGCATGAAATTGGGCTTGATCAGGCGCGCCCCGATGCCGTCGCCCGTCGCCGTAAAACAGGACAACGGACGGCTCGTGAAAACATTGAGCATTTATGCGATCCCGGCACGTTTGTCGAATATGGCCCTTTGGTCATTGCGGCTCAAAGACAACGGCGGACCCTTGAAGATTTGATCAAACGCACTCCTGCCGATGGAATGGTGGCGGGCATTGGTCAAGTCAATGGAGAGCTTTTTGAGGATATCGATGCCCGTTGTATGGCGATTTCCTACGATTACACGGTTCTCGCAGGCACGCAAGGACACCAAAATCATCGCAAAAAAGACCGCATGTTTGAGCTTGCCGAACAATGGCGTTTGCCGATTGTATTCTTCACCGAAGGCGGCGGCGGGCGTCCGGGGGATACCGATGGTCTTTCGGCAGCCGGGCTTGACTGCTTCGCATTCACTTATTTTGCTAAACTGAGTGGTTTGGTTCCCTTGATTGGGATCACCTCAGGCCGATGCTTTGCCGGAAATGCCGCCATTTTGGGATGCTGTGATGTGGTGATTGCGACAGAAGGTTCCAATATCGGGATGGGAGGCCCCGCCATGATTGAAGGTGGTGGACTGGGAATTTTCCGCCCTGAAGAAGTGGGGCCGATGGCAGCGCAGGTTCCCAATGGGGTGGTCGATATTGCGGTGACCGATGAAGCAGAAGCCGTTGAAACTGCCAAAAAATATATTTCGTATTTCCAAGGCGTTGTCAAAGATTGGGAATGTGCCGATCAACGGTTGTTGCGTGGGATCATTCCAGAAAATCGCTTGCGGATCTACGATATTCGGCAAGTGCTTGAAACCATCGCCGACACCGATTCGGTCTTAGAGATTCGCCGAGAATTCGGGATCGGAATGATAACGGCTTTCATCAGAATTGAAGGGCGTTCGACCGGAGTTATCGCCAACAACCCGACCCATCTTGCCGGGGCGATTGATAGCGATGGCGCTGACAAAGCCGCCCGGTTCATGCAATTGTGTGATGCCTTCGATATTCCTTTATTATTCCTCTGCGACACCCCTGGCATGATGGTCGGTCCGGAAGTGGAAAAAACGGCATTGGTGCGGCATTGCTGTCGATTGTTCGTCACGGGAGCCAATCTCAGTGTCCCGTTTTTCACGATCATCCTTCGCAAAGCTTATGGCTTGGGAGCTCAAGCGATGGCAGGAGGGAGTTTCAAAGCCCCCTTTTTCACGGTTGCCTGGCCGACCGGAGAATTTGGTGGGATGGGTTTGGAAGGGGCTGTCAAATTGGGTTACCGCAACGAATTAGCGGCCATTGAAGATCCCCATGAACGCAAAGATCGTTTTGAAGAAATGGTGGCTGAAATGTATCAAATCGGCAAAGCAACCAATACCGCCGCTCAATTTGAATTAGACGATGTGATCGATCCGATGGAGTCTCGACGCTGGATTATGAATGCGCTCCGCTCGGTGCCAGCGACTCCACGCCGGGAAGGAAAAAAACGCCCCAATATTGATACGTGGTGATCTGAATTCAATTATTTTATCTATTATTTCAGTTGGTTGATCAATGGCCTCTTCCTTTTTGTCACTCTCTCTGGTTTTGAGACTGACTTCGGTTTGTTTTCCGTTGTCGTAGCATCATTTCATCGGATCATATTTTTCTGATTTTTTGGGGAGCTTGGAGGCAAAGGGGTTAGAGGCGGCTAGAAGTGGGGAGGCGATGAGCCAAGAACCCACAAGAACGAGATCATTTTTCCGTGTTTTTGGCAATTGATTTTAAAGACCTGACCTTTTGTCCACTCTTTGGTTTTGAGCCTGATTTCGGTTTGTTTTCCGTGTTTTTGGCAATGGTTTTTAAAGTGCTGGCCATGTCGGAAAGGATTTGATTTTGTGATTCAAATCGGCTGTCCACTGAGTTTCCTAAATCGGAAAGGATTTGATTTTGTGATTCAAATCGGCTGTTCATTGAGTTTTCTAAATCGGAGAGGATTTTATTTTGTGACTCAAATCGGCTGTTCATTGAGTTTTCTAAATTATTAATATCACTCCGCACTCCTTTGATTTCTTTATGAATGGCATGAAAAATCACGGTGTCTCGTGTGCCGGCTTGATCGGCCAATTCCTGGACGGCGAGGATCAATTTTTTGACGATTGGGTCTTTGGTTTCGTCAATGTTGGGAAGATGGAGCATGGGGATCTCTCGTTTGGGTTGAATTTGATGTGTAGCATATTTGAGGGGAGAAGGGAAGGGTGTGGCTGATTATGAAGTGTTACGAAAAACCTAAGCGCAGAGCAAGGGGGCACGCGACAACCAACGATCCTTGGCAAAAATGACGTAAATTGAATATTTTTTGACGCAAACCGTGAAGACTTTGAAAAATCAAACTGATATTTTGAGCCATCTTGGCTAGTATTTTTCCAAATGGGCTTGAACTTCATTGGCGCATCTGGAAAAGATTAACGGTTACTCAAGCGTTGGAGTAATAAGTAAAGTTACATTTCAAGTAGGAGATGATTATGTTAGAAAAATTGGTGCTAAAAATGAAAAAAATTGGATACTCACTGTTAATGATATCCTTAGGAACAGCATTTTCTGTAGGGGAATTAAAAGCTGAAGATGAAATCCGTTTAAGGTTGAACTGGATGTATTACGGTTCACATGCGGGCTTTGCTTTAGGGAAGGACAAGGGGTATTATCGAGATAATGGGATTCTATTAGATATCCGTTCAGGAAACGGTTCATCATCCGCGCACCGTTTAGTCGCCAATGGCGATAGTGATTTCGCCTATGGTTCCTGTGCTGCAATGGTTAATTTAGCGGCAAAAGGCGCGCCATTGCTTTCTGTTGCGGTCATTGACGCTTCTGGAACTGAGGCCATTATCGCTCGTCCGGACAGCGGAATTCGTTCGGTTATGGATTTGAAAGGTAAAAAAATTCTGACGACAGCGAATGCTGGAGTGAATACCTTTTTTCCAATTGTTTTAAAAAATGCCGGACTAAAACCAAGCGATATCCATCTCATCAATGTTCCCGATGGTGCGTTGGTTTCCAGTTATCTCCAGGGAGCGGGTGGCGCAGTGGCCATTTTAGGAGGATTGGATGACAAACCAGCAGAAATCAAGGCCAATGGTGGCGAGACCCCTGTTACATTTTCCTATTCAGATTTTGGCGTGAATCAAGTTGGTTACTGCATTTCGACACACGAAAACACTGTTAAAAATAAATCTGATTTGGTGAAGCGCTTTGTTGCCTCAACCATTAAAGCCTATCAGGCCACTGAAAAAAACCCTCAAATGGCCATCAATTCCATGGCTGACATCGTCGGAGGTTCGATGGCTGAAAAGCAGGGAAAGGAGCAGGCTCTTTCGGTTTTACAAGTCACCTTAGGTGTTTTATATTCCAAAGCGAATACTCGTAAAAAAATCGGTTTGAACGTGGCTTCTGATTGGAATGATATGCTTGCTTTGATGAAAAAATACAATGATCTTGATACGACAAGAACCGCCGCCTCTTTCTACACGAATACCTTCATTCCTTAAAACAAATTTTTCTGCGTCCGCCGTTGTTTCGGCAGACGCTGACAGCCATCTTGTGTTAATTTATGGGCGCCTCTATTGAAATTCGAAACGTCTCAAAATCTTTTCGTGTTGATGAAAAAGAACTCCTTGTTTTTGGCCCTGTCAGTCTGAAAATCGAGTCGGGGCAATTTTTCTCTATCTTAGGCCCTTCCGGATGTGGAAAATCGACGTTGATGTTGATGATTGCCGGATTGCTAGACGCGACTCAGGGAGAAATTTTCCTCAACGAAAACAAAGTAGATTCTCCTCAAACTGATATAGGAATCATGTTTCAAGAGAATACTTTGGTTCCCTGGAGAGTGGTCAGAAAAAATATTGAGCTCCAACTCGAAATGCGCGGAATGGACCCTAACTTACACAAGGATCGTGTGACAGAGTTGATTCGGTCCGTGAAACTGGAAGATTTTGCCAACCGCTATCCCAATGAACTGTCAGGTGGTATGCAGCAGAGGGCGGCTTTTTGCCAAGCGTTAGTGCATGAGCCGGAAACCCTGCTGCTGGATGAGCCGCTAGGAAAACTCGATGCGATGACTAGAGAAGGGATGCGCAATGATTTGCAGGAAGTCTGGATGAAAAAAAAAGCAACCGTCGTTTTTGTCACTCACAGTATAGAAGAAGCGGTTCAGCTCTCCAGTCATGTTTGTGTCATTTCTCCACGACCGGGAAAGATTCATAAAATCTTTGAAATTGATTTGCCCTGGCCAAGGAATTTGGAAATTAAAAGAAATGCTAAATTTATCAATTATGTGGGAGAAATCCAGGAAATCTTCCATCAATATGGCGTCATTTGACATTTAGGAATGCGAAAAAATGATGAGATACACTAAAAAAATTATTTATTCCTGGCCCTTTTTACTTTTTTTTACCGCCTTTTTCTTATTTTGGGAATTTTCTATCGATTGGTTTTCCATTCCCAAGTACATTCTTCCTAAACCGACAGAAATTGTTACGAAAGGCTCAGTTGATTTCGAGAGGCTCCTGGAATATATGTATATTACAGGGTTAGAGTCGGTACTGGGGTATGTTTTTGCGATTGTGATTGCCTTGCCACTGGGATTATTCATTGCTTTTTCCAGTATCCTGAGACGGACGATTTACCCTTTCTTTGTTAGTATAGAGATGATTCCTAAAATTGCTTTTGCCCCGCTTTTTATTTCATGGTTAGGTTTTGGACTGCTGCCTAAAATCATCATTGTGTTTTTGGTTTGTTTCTTCCCGATTGTTTTAAATGCCATTCATGCTTTTAGGTCTTTGAGCGAAGAGCTTGACCGCTTTTGTCGGATCACGGGAGCCGGTAAACTAAAAACATTTTTGAAAGTGCGTCTCCCCGCGGCCATGCCACAATGTTTTGTCGGGTTTAAATATGCGGCCATTAATGCGACTGTCGGGGCGACCATTGCCGAGTTTATCGGAAGCGATCAAGGATTAGGATTTTACATCCAAATTGTGACAGGTAATATGAGGCCAGATTTGGCTTTTGCCGGTATTTTCCTGTTGACCATCCTGGGCCTTTGCCTTTTCGGGACAGTCACCATTATAGAGAGTTTAATGATTCCTTGGCATATCTCAAAAAGAAGATCTAACCAATAGGCTTTATTCTCTCTTGCTTCGCTCCCTGTTTCACAATGATTATGAAAAATAATGGGCATAAACTCCCGTTCAAGCTACAACAGGACGACCCTTTTGGGAAATTAGCAAAACAGCATCCGATCAAGCGGGATTCGCTGAAATTTGTATTTGTGCTCATTCCTGAATTCCCGATTTATGCGTTGATCCCGGCAATAGAAATTCTCAGAATCTGCAACATTGCCCTCAAGAAAAACTTTTTTTCTTGGACGATAGCCAGCATGGGAAAACCGAGCGTGATTTCCAGCAATGGCATGCTCATCAATGCCGATAAGATCTTGGACGAATCGGTGCTTGAGAGTGATTTCCTGTTTGTGGTTTCAGGCAATAAACCCAAATTGTGTTTTGATAGAAAGCTCGCAAAAATTCTACAGCGGTTGAATTTGAATAAACGGATCGTGGGTGGGATTGATTCAGGGACGTTTGCCTTGGCCTATGCGCAATTGCTCAACGAAGGCGAATCTACTTTACATTGGGAGACGATCCCCCTTTTTAAAGAATTTTTTCCAGATGTCAGGATCAAGGAATGTTTATTTTGTGTCCATGACAATTATGTCACCTGTGCCGGTGGCATGGCGACTGTCGATATGATGTTGAATTTGATCCATGCGTTTCTTGGCGAGGAAATGGCAGAATATATTGCCAATGGATTTGTGTACAATACCTGGCGCGACCATACGGACGATCAACGGGTTCATCCATTTCTGGGAGAGGAAGGGACTCATGCGATCAATGGTTTGGTTCACAATACAGGGCTTGCCCAAACATGGGATCATCGAGGCCATCTGGAAGCGGATGATCAGAATGATCCGTATCTTCTCTGGGTACGAATTTTAAACTATATGGAAAATCATATAGAACACCCGATCCCGCCTCAAGAAATTGCGGAACATTTCTACATGTCTCGCCGTAGTTTGGAAAGATTATTCAGAAAATACGCTCATGACAGTTATGGCAGGTGCTACTTAAAGCTGAGGTTAAATTCCGCCTGTAACATGCTTTTTTACAGTGACATTCCAATTGCTTCGATTGCTTATGCAACGGGGTTCACGCCGTCTTCTTTTTCCAGATGCTTTCACAAACATTTTTGTACTTCCCCGCGAGCCTACCGGCAAGCGAACCAAACCCGGCGGTATAACGGACCGCAACCGATTTTCACAGGAACGGTTCAATGATCTCGGCAAAATATGGCCTCTAGAGGGTCGGTTAGTTTCTCAATACTTTTGAATATTCATCTATTATCACTCAAGGAATCATGGCTGATTACGAAAATTTAAAAAACAAATTGGCAGGCTGTTATGTGACAATTCCGACCCTGTTTCACGACGAAGATCTTTCGTTGGATCTTGAGTCGATGAAATCCCATGTCCGGTATTTAATTGGGAAAGGAATGAATGCTGAAAATGCGGTTTTCCTCGCAGGAGGAGCCGCAGGAGATTTTTCTACAATGACGTTTGACGAACGGGTTGCGGTGACAAAAACGGTGATTGAAGAGACCCAAGGAAGAGTGCCGGTAGCGATGGGGGGGCAAACCACCAATACGCGGGAGCTGGTCAAATTGATCAAAACCGCGGCCGATCTTGGCGCCGCTTTCGTCCAAGTTTCACCGCCTTATTATTTCAATCACACCGAAGATGATTTTTACGAATTTGTCCTGGCAGGAGCCGAGGCCTCTCAAGAGATCGGGATCATCATCTACAATACATTTTGGACAAGTGCGAACATTAGCGATTCTCTCGTTGAGAAACTGGCAAGTATTCCCAATATTGTGGGCTTGAAATGGGCGGTTCCACGAACCGATGCGATGGAATTTGAGACGGTCTGTGCCCAGTATTCCAAGCGTTTTTGTATTATCGACAACAACCTCTTGTTCAATATCAGTTTTATGATGGGTGCCAAAACGATCGAAGTGCATGCCTGCAATTATTGGCCGGAGTTGGGAATAAAAATGTATCAAGATCTGAAAAATAAAAATTACGAAGCGGTTCAAAACGATTTGATTGAAAAGATCATGCCGTTTTATCATCTCTGGGTCCAGATCGAGCAAGAATATACAAGCGGGGACGGTTATCTGGATAAGCTCTGCATGGAGCTAATCGGGCTGCCCTCCAGTCGTTGTCGCCCACCGACTCGTGATATCCGCCAAAAATACCGAGAGCAAACCAGAAATATGCTCCTTAAATCCGGTGTTCCAGGCGTGTTGGCTTCATGAAACCGGAGTTAAACCGTTTTAAGCGGTTTCCGTGGCAACGATATTAAACAGAGGAAATAAAAAATGGAAATTTATCTATCCTTTGAGCTGAATGACACACAAATCGCCCGTTTGCGGAAACTTACCAAAAACGGTCACTTGTGTCTTCGTACAGATTACGACGATAATGCGGAGATGGATCCGGCGTTTGCTGAGTGTGAAGTGGTCTTCGGGAATGTGCCAGCCGCGTGGCTGGAGAAAACATCCAAACTCAGATGGGTGCAGCTTGAATCTGTCGGCTTCGGTGAATACAGAAAGCTGGATTGGCCGGTGCTGAAAGAACAGATCACGCTAACAAATTTGGCGGGCTTTTTTTCCGATCCGGTCGCACAATCAACCCTGGCGGGAATCCTAGCGCATTATCGTGGGATGGATCAATTGGCGCTGCTGAAGCACAACAAGAAATGGGTGGGTGATCCGATTCGTGAGGGGTTACGCAGCCTGACCGGAGTCGCCGTTGTGTTATTCGGTTACGGTTCCATCAACCGACGCTTGGCGGAACTATTGACTCCGTATCAGTGCCAGATCACTCATTTTGTCAGCGACTGGAAACCGGCTCAGCTTGATCAGGCCTTGGTCTTGGCTGATATCGTCGTTTGTGCGGTGCCGGAAACCAACGCCACTAGCGGGCTTTTTGACCAGGCACGCCTGGATTTGCTCAAACAGGATGCCTTGTTCGTCAATGTCGGACGCGGGTCTATCGTTGATGAACAAGCACTTGCGGCATCGCTTGAGAATCACGAGATTGGAGGGGCTGTCATTGATGTGACGATAGATGAACCTCTGCCGGATGATCATGCGTTCTGGACGGCTCCGAACATGATCCTCACCCAGCATAGCGGTGGGGGGAGTCGAGATGAACTCGACCGGAAAATTGATGTGTTTGCTGAGAATCTCGTGCGCTACTGTGCGGGCGAAACGTTGCTCAGTGTGGTCGATTTTGAGAGAGGATATTGATGCCGAACATTCAACAAATCAGATGTGTCTTGCTCAGTTCATCCTATGCCGATGCCGATGACCCAGAAATCAAGGAATGTTTCCCCAATGGCCCGAAGCGAACTGTGGGTATGGTCGAAATCGCTCTGGACAATGGGGTGACCGGGATTGGTGAAGGTTATATGGCGGTATTCGCACCGAAGGTATTTCAATCTATTGTGGAATTGACGACTCCTTATGTGCTCGGTAAAGATGCCTTTGCAATCGAGGATCGCGTCAGAGATTTGTGCAGTGTTTGTGATTACTGGTCGTTGCAAGGGGCTGCGCGCCATGTCACCAGTGCTTACGAGATTGCGCTGATCGACGCAAAAGCCAAGTCGCGAGGCATGCCAGCTTATGAACTGCTGAGCGGAGCCAAGAGTGAGTCTATCCAGATATATGGCAGCGGGGGTTGCTGCGACGCGAAGGAGTCGTTTGAACGTGAGTTAGATTTGTTGGCTTCCCTAGGAATAAAGCTCTATAAAATCCGTGCGGTCAAGGATGATATTTATCGCACAGCCTGGGTGCTAGAGGCGGCAGGGAAGCGGGGGATTCAAGTGGGAATCGATATGTGTCAAAATCTTGCCGATCCACCCCAGGCGGTTGACGATGTGGTGAACTATGTTGAAGCGTTGCGAAAACTCACTGACCGCCCGATCTTGTTTCTGGAGGAAGCGATTGGCCCCGACAGCCCGGAAGGCTTCAAGGAATTGCGCTCACGGGTGGATATCAAAGTTTGTGGCGGGGAAATTATCACCACCCCCAAAGAAATGATCAATCGTATCCAAAATGATGTTTATGATTTTGTCCAACCGGACGCATCGGTGATCGGAGGCATTGGTGCGGTGATGGAGATATTCGCGGCAGGTCGGGCACACGGGACCCCAGTGGTGGTGCATGCCTGGGGAGGAGCCGTCGCGATTATGGCAAGTTATCATGCGGCGTTTGCCGCAGGTGGCGAATTGGTGGAGTATCCGATGCTTGATTTCCCCCTCGGTCGGGAGATGATGGGAGATCAGGGGAGCATTGTCGAGGGTCGCTTGTTGAAACCCACCGCGCCCGGTCTTGGGATCACGCTCACCCCTGAGATGGAAGCCAACTATCCATTTGACGAAACCGCCGTGTATTCCTGTATGTTACATGATTGGGGGCCGCCCCCTGATCGTTACTGGAAATGATTTCATGTCAAAAAAGAGCTTTCAGCACGTCAGCTCAGCAAAGGAGGGGTTATGAACGATTTGAAACACAAAAAAGATCATGCGCTGGTTCGTCGCGCAAAAGCGGTCATTCCCGGCACGATGTATGGCCACATGTCGGTTCAAAGGCGAATGCCATCAGGCTATCCACAATTTTTTGAACGTGCAGAAGATTGCCGCTTGTGGGATGTGGACGGGAATGAGTATCTTGATTTAATGTGTGCTTATGGCCCGATGATTTTGGGGTATGGCAATCCTCTTGTGGCGGAAGCGGCTCAGCGTCAAAGCGCAAAATTGGAGACAGCGACGGGACCCGCTCCGGTGATGGTCGAGCTGGCTGAACGTCTGGTAGAACAGGTTTCTCATGCGGAATGGGCACTGTTTGTCAAGAATGGCAATGACGCAACCACGACCTGCATGACCATTGCCAGAGCCGCGACCCGGCGCAAAGTGATTCTCTTGGCTGAAAATGCTTATCACGGTTCGGCTCCCTGGTGTACTCCGGTTCAAGAGGGAGTGGTCGCAGGAGACCGCACCCATTTGAGCTATTATCAATACAACAATGTGGAAAGCCTTTTTGAGGCGGCGGCAAGGCACAAAAACGATTTGGCGGGCATTCTGGTTTCGGCCTTCAAACACGATGCGAGGGTCGATCAAGAAATGCCCACCCCTGAATTTGCGAAGGCCGTCCGAAGGATCTGTGATGAAAATGAGGCGGCCTTGATCCTCGATGAAGTCAGAGCCGGTTTGCGCCTCAGCTTGGATGCGAGTTGGAGTCTGCTGGGGATTCAGCCGGATCTGACGGCCTGGGGAAAAGCGTTGGCCAATGGTTTGAGTCTTTCTGCGGTGACGGGGAATGAAAATTTTCGACAAGCGGCTACCAGTATATTCGTGACCGGCTCCTTTTGGTATCAGGCTTCTCCGATGGCCGCAGCCTTAGCGACTTTAACATTATTGGAAGAAGCCAAGGCACCGCAATATCTCGAAAAAATAGGCCGTCAATTGCGCCTGGGGTTGTCCGTACAATCTCAATATCATGGCGTTCCGATCCGTCAAACGGGGCCTGTCCAAATGCCGATGGTTCTGTTTGATGACGATCCTGAGCTTGAAAAAGGATTTGAATTTTGCCTGGCCGCCTTGGAGCAAGGGGTGTATTTGCATCCCTGGCACAATTGGTTTCTTTCGCTGGCGCACACCAGCCAAACCATAGAAAAAGTCTTAGAGGCGACGAATCACGCTTTTGAAAAATTAGCGCAAAGCCGATAAATGCCCCCCATTTCTTTTAGAAAAAGAGCTTGTTTCCCTTTACTTAAATTCCGGTTTCATTTATTCTTTTCGGCAATTCAGCATCTCTTGACGCACGATTGAGATGAATGGAGCGGCTTCAACTTATTTTTTCAATCTCCACTAGGAGGGTTTTGTGGCAAAATTGACGTCTGCGGAAATCACAGAATATCAGGAGCAAGGGCTTGTTGTCCCTCAGTATCGCCTCTCAAATTCTCAGGTAAATCAACTGCGGGAGGCGCTCGATCAATTGATTGCTCAAAATCCCGGTGTCCGGCCTGAAAAACTGGTGAGCGCCCATATCGAGCATGGCAACGAAGGCATTCAAGGGCATCCTCATTTTCTGAAGATTGCGCAAGATTCTGCTGTTTTGGATCTTGTTGAACAACTGATTGGCCCTGATATTATCTTATGGGGCTGTCAAGTGTTTTGTAAACCAGGAGGCGATGGCATGGCGGTCCCGTGGCATCAGGATGGCCAGTATTGGCCGATTCGCCCCTTAGCGACTTGCACGGTTTGGATTGCGATAGATCCCAGTAAAATCGAGAATGGCTGTCTGCGGGTGATCCCGGCCTCTCACCAAGGACAACGACTCTACCAGCATATCCAGAGTGATCGCGAGGGCATCGTCCTTGATCAGGAAGTGGATCCCCAGCAATTCGATGCACGCCAGGCACGGGATGTCGAGCTTGACGATGGCCAAATGTCGCTCCATCACGTCCATTTGATTCATGGCTCGAATGCCAATCGCTCCAACAAGCGCAGAGCGGGTTTGGCCCTCCGTTACATGCCGGCAACTTCGCATTTTGATCGTGAAATTTACAAACCTGGTAAGAGCAGCACCCGCACTTACCAAGTTGATTTCTCAACACGCCCCCTCTGGTTGATGCGGGGTGTGGATCGCAGTGGCAAGAATGATTTTTCAATGGGGCATCATCAATAGGAGTTCGTTATGAGAGCACAGTGGCAAGCCTTGGAACCTGATCTAGAAAAGGTCTTTTCCCGTGAAAAAGATCCCCTCCACGCTTTGGCTGAAGGCAATATTCCTGGCATCGTTTTAAAGGGAGCCTACCCTGCTGAGCACTGCCAGACATTGATTCAGCGGTTTTTGGATAAGGGATTGATGCGGGATCCTGAAAATCCAAATCCAGAATTTGAAGGAACCTACAATGAAGTGACGTATCAACGTCCGAGGGGGGAGACTCCCCTCAGAATCGACATTGGTTCCAGTCTCGCGAACCTGAGCCGGCACCAGCCCATTTTTGAAGATAAGGCGAAAAATAAAGAGGCTTTCCTGGAGCATTCTGCGGCGACTCAATCCTTGTTTCAGGAGTTGTTTTTTGGCTTAGAAAATCCGGTGGACGCTCTCTATAACACCTTGTCTGCTTTGGCAGTGAACAAAACGGTGAAAGTCGCTCACGAACCAGATGGCCGTCAATATGGCCCGGCCATTTTTCGGATTCATTATGAAGGTCAAGAATATGGGTACCATGTCAACCATGTGCGGGTGATGGATCAGCTTTTCCAATTCCAAGCGTCTCGTTTTGAATACAATTTTGCCGGACTGATTTGCCTTCAAAATCCGGCATCCCGTGAAGAAAGCCCCCACGCGTTGATCCATCGCTGTCCTTGGACGCCGGAGGTGCAAACGCATCTGACTGAGGGAACCTATGAAGCGTATATGAGAGAAAATCAAATCGAAGCCTTTGAGTTCAGTGTCGAGCCGGGAGATTTCTATCTTTTCAATAGCGGACTGATTCACGCCGTGAAGCCGTTTGTGAGTACCGTCGCTCGGATCGTCCTGGCGACCTTTATCGGTTACTCACCAGACGATGGCGAAATCTTTGTGTGGTCCTAATGCTTCCGTCAGAGAGATCCTCTCAGTTGTATCTCCCAATGTGGATTGAAGGCGGATGATGGCTTTAAAATCACCGAATTTCCTATTTTTGAATGAACTGGATCCCTCGCTGGTCAAGCAAGCGGCGCAGGCAGAACAGTATTGTCTGGCGGACCCCAGTGCTTCATTGGCAAAGCTGAGGTTGTTTGCGGAATGTATGGCGAAAAATATCGCGGCCCGTTTGGGAATCGACACAAACGCTTACGATGGACAGGCGCAGGTTTTGAGGGAATTGAAATATCAAGGGTATCTCGATCATAACCTGGCGGAGATGTTTCATAGTATTCGTAAAGCAGGCAATAAAGCGGTTCATGAAGGAATCGGCACGCCGCAAGACGCGCTTCAAAATCTGAGATTTGCCCACCAATTATCGCTCCATTTTTTCAGGGTATTTAAGAATAAAACATTCAAACCCGCCGCCTTTCAAATCCCACCCAATCCTGAAAATGCGACAACGGCACTGAAGCATTCACTCGATGAGGCCAGAAACGAGATTCGCCAGCTTCAGGGAAACGTCAAAGCGGTTGAATTGCTCAGTCAAGCGGAAATCAATCAACGAAAAAAAGCGGAAAACGAAGCGGTTCAAGCGTGGGTTGAATTGGAGGAAGCTCTTGAGCAGGTGCGGCAAACCGACCCACCCCCACCCCTCCCAGGAGGGGATTTTGAAGCTCTTGAGCTGGTGCGGCAAACCGAGCAAGAAATTCAACAAACCATCACGGATTCCAAAGAAGCCGCCACTCAAATTGAACTGACCGAAGCGGACACCCGTAAACTGATTGATCAACAACTTTCTGATGCGGGCTGGGAAGTGGATTCCAGCGAAATTAGATTTTCCAAAGGCGTGCGTCCTGAATCGGGAAAAAACAAAGCCATCGCGGAATGGGCAATCAAAAGCGGCCCGGCGGATTATGTCCTTTTTGTGGGATTAAAAGCGATTGGCATTGTGGAAGCCAAGCGGCAAACCTTGGATGTCTCTGGAGCGATTGATCAAGCCAAACGCTATAGCCGAGATTTTAAAACCGATGACGGGAATGAACTCAGTGATGCCCCGTGGGGGGAATACGCGGTTCCGTTTGTCTTCGCGACCAATGGCAGACCGTTCTTGAGACAAATGGAAACTCAGAGCGGCATCTGGTTTTGTGATCTCAGAAGACCGCAAAATCTGAGGAGGCCGTTGGAATCCTGGTACACGCCAGCAGGGTTGACCGATTTATCCCGAATCAATGTGGATGAAGCGGAAAAGAGGCTTGCTGAAATGCCTTTCGCGTTTGGTTTTCCGATTCGTCCTTACCAAATAAACGCCATTCTTGCCGCTGAAAATGCGATCAAAAAGGAACGGCAACAAGTGTTGCTGGCGATGGCCACTGGAACCGGAAAAACAAAAACCTGCATTGCCTTGATTTATCGGCTTTTGAAAGCGCAACGATTTCGAAGAATCCTTTTTTTAGTGGATCGCCGTGCATTGGGAGAACAAACCGCTAACGTCTTTAAGGACACTGAAATAGAGGGGCTTCAGAAATTCGCAGATAGTTTTGCCATTAAAGAATTGAAGGATAAAGCACCAGACCGCGAAACCAGTGTCCATATTGCGACCATCCAAGGGATGGTAGCAAAGATTCTCAAGGCTGAGGAAGAGCGTGAGAAACCCAAAGTTGATCGATACGATTGCGTGATTGTCGATGAATGTCACCGCGGTTATTTGCTGGATCGGGAGATGAGTGAGGATGAACTCAGTTTCAGAAGTTTCCAAGATTATGTTTCAAAATACCGCAGTGTGTTGGATTACTTTGATGCGGTCAAAATCGGATTGACCGCCACGCCAGCCTTGCACACCAGCGATATTTTTGGGGAGCCGGTTTTCACTTATAGTTATCGAGAAGCGGTTTTGGAGGGCTATCTGGTGGATCACGAACCGCCTTACCTCATCAAAACGGAGTTGTCTGAGGAAGGGATTCATTGGAAAAAAAATGAGGCGGTGAAGGTTTATGATCCCAATACGGGGGAAATCAAGCTCCATCAAACCCCCGATGAACTGGATTTTGAGGTTTCTGGATTCAATAAAAAGGTGATTACCCGCAACTTCAATAAGACCGTTTGTGAATACCTGGCAACAGAAATTGATCCCAATTTGAATGAAAAAACATTGATCTTTTGCGCGAATGATCGCCATGCGGATCTGGTGGTGGATCTCCTTAAAAAAGCCTTTCAAGAAAAATATGGCGAAGTTGAGGACGATGCGGTTCAAAAGATAACTGGCGCGAGTGATCGGCCTCTCGAACTGATTCGAAAATATAGAAATGAAAAACTCCCGAATGTCGCGGTCACCGTTGATTTATTGACAACCGGGATTGACGTGCACAGCATTTGCAATCTGGTCTTCATTCGGCGAGTGAATAGCCGGATTCTTTATGAGCAGATGTTGGGGCGAGCGACCCGCAAGTGCGATGCCATCGGAAAACAGGTTTTTAGGGTTTATGACGCGGTTGATATTTATTCAAATATGCAGGAATATTCGGACATGAAACCCGTGGTCAATGATCCTAAAATCACGTTCACACAATTGGAAAAAGAAATGCGGGAAGCGGGGCGTGATTCCATGAAACAACTGGCTAAGGAGCAATTCATCGCCAAACTCCAGCAGAAAAAAAGACACCTCGATGAAAAGCAAAGGAGCCGTTTTGAGACTCAAGCCGGAATGAGATTAGACGAGTTCATCGAGCATTTTATCGCACTCCCGATTGAGGAAATTGCCGCTTGGTTGAGTGAACATTCCGATTTAGGAACACTGCTCGATCAACAGCCAAAACGCCCGAAATATATGATCCCGATCTCGGATGCGCCGGATAGCGTCACAGAGGTTGAACGAGGATTTGGGGATGGCGTTTCTCAGAAACCAGAAGATTATCTTGAGAGCTTTCAAAAATTCATCTCCGAAAATACCAACAAAATCGCCGCGTTGAAATTGATTCTGCAACGCCCACGGGAACTGACCCGCAAGCAATTGAAGGAACTTCAAATCCATTTAGAAGATTTCGGCTATCGCGAGCAAGATCTGCAAGCGGCTTATCAAGCGACCACCAATGTTGAGATTGCGGCGAGCCTGATTGGTTTCATCCGACAAGCGGCGTTGGGGGACGCGTTGATCCCGTGGGAACAGCGCGTCGATGGTGCGATTCAAAGAATGCTTTCCAGCGGGGAATGGAGCAAGCCACAAATCAAGTGGCTGAAAAGGATCACCGCGCAAATGAAACGCGAGATCATTGTCGATAAAAATAACATGGATTCGGCTCAGTTCAGAGAGGCGGGCGGGTTCAAGCGGATCAACAAAGTCTTTGACGGAAAACTGGCGAAGATTCTTGAGGATCTCAATGAATTGGTCTGGCAAAAACAGGCATAACCCCACACGGAGAGAGCATTGACGATCACACATGACATTGTTGCGAAGTTATGGAATTTCTGTAACATTTTAAAAGACGATGGCGTGACTTACCATCAATATGTGACTGAATTGACGTATCTTCTTTTTCTGAAGATGGCCGAAGAAACCGAGCGGGAAGATAAAATCCCGGCAGGCTATCGCTGGCAGAATTTGGTTGAAAAACCCGCTCCAGATCGGCTTGAACATTATAAAATGATGCTGATCCATTTAGGGACAAATGGGAATCGGCAGGTCCAGGAGATTTTTGCGAATGCCGCTTCTTTCATCAAAAAACCGACGACTTTGAGCACGTTGGTGAGCAATATTGATGAGCTGGATTGGTATTCTGCCAAAGAAGAAGGGCTGGGTGATCTTTATGAAGGCTTGCTCGAAAAGAACGCCAATGAGAAAAAATCGGGCGCAGGGCAATATTTCACTCCGCGGGTTTTGATCAATATCATGGTGACGCTGACAAAACCTCAAATCGGGGAAGTCATTCAAGATCCGGCGGCTGGAACCGGCGGATTCCTCATTGCCACCAATCACTACCTCAGCAAACAAAACGACATTTTTGCGCTTTCTGAAGTGGAATTCAACACCTATAAAAACAAAACTTTTTTTGGGATGGAGCACGTTCAGGATGCCCACCGCTTGGCCATGATGAACATGATGCTCCATAATCTGGACAGCGAAGCTCCGCAATCGGGCATGATTTATGGCGATACTTTATCTCCTCAAGGACAGCAACTGCCGAAATCTGATTTGATCTTAACCAATCCGCCCTTTGGCTCTAAAAAAGGAGGAGGACTGCCCACCAGAGATGATTTTACTTATCCGACCAGCAACAAACAATTGGCCTTCCTTCAGCACATTTACCGCGCTTTGAAGCCTGGCGGACGAGCCGCCGTGATCCTCCCGGACAATGTGCTCTTTGAAGGCAATGTCGGCAAGGACATCCGCAAAGACCTGATGGACAAGTGCCAGCTCCACACAATCCTCCGTTTGCCCACCGGAATTTTTTACGCACAAGGGGTCAAAACCAACGTTTTGTTTTTCACTCGTGGCCAAAAAGACAAAGGCAATACCAAAGCGGTTTGGGTTTACGATTTGAGAAGCAACATGCCCAGCTTTGGCAAAACAACCCCTCTGACCAAAGAACATTTCACCGAGTTTGTCAAAGCCTTTGGAACCGATCCCTTGGGAATGTCAAAACGCAAAGACCAAGGCGAAGCAGGACGGTTTCGAGTCTTCTCACGAAAATACATTCAAGACCGAGAAGACTCCCTTGATATTTCCTGGTTGAAAGACGATTCCCTGGAAGACGCGGCCAGCTTGCCAGAACCGGATTTTTTAGCGAGAGAAGCCATCCACGAACTTGAGGGAGCCATTGGAAACCTCAATGATATTTTGCTTGAATTGGGCGTTGAGGGGGTTGAATAGTGGAAGACTCAATACCTAAAGGGTGGGCAAAAACCCAAATTGTTGATCTATGTAATTTAATAAATGGAAAAGCTTTTAAACCAAGTGATTGGTCAGATACTGGACTGCCAATTATCCGTATTCAAAATTTGAATAATCCAAATGCTAGATTCAATTATTATGAGGGCGATTTGCCTAAAAAATTTCTTATTAAAAATGGTGATTTACTTTTCGCATGGTCAGGAACTCCTGGGACTTCTTTTGGAACTCATATATGGAATGGAGCGGAAGCAGTTTTGAATCAGCATATATTCAAAATGGTCTTTAATGAGGCATTTATCAATAAGGCTTTTTTTCGTTACGCTATCAATCAAAAATTAGAAGAATTGATAGGTAAGGCGCATGGCGGAGTGGGTTTACGCCACGTCACGAAAGGTAAATTTGAAAAAACTATTATTCATTTACCTCCGCTCCCCGAACAAAAACGCATTGCTGACAAATTGGATTATCTCCTGGCCAAAGTCGATGCCTGCCAAGCCCGTTTGAATAAAGTCCCCAAAATCATCAAACGCTTCCGGCAATCTGTTTTAGCTGACGCGACTTCTGGAAAATTGACTGAGGGGTGGCGAACAGATAAGAATCTTAGTTTGGATTCTTGGCTCAAACCAAAAATTGAGGAGTTAATTGAATTTGGCCCCCAAAATGGACTTTATAAACCAGCTACTTTCTATGGCAACAATGGAAATAGAATCGTTAGAATCGACAATTTCTATTCAGGTAAACTGATTGATTGGGATAACACTAAAAAGCTAAAATTAGAACTTGATGAACTGGAAAAATGGGAATTAAATCAAGATGATATTTTGATCAATAGAGTTAATAGTATTGAATATCTCGGAAAATCGAATATTGTTTCCGGTCTTCCAGGAAGGTGTGTCTTTGAGAGTAATATCATGCGTTTTTCTGTGAATAAGAAAATCATTTTTCCAAAATATCTAGTGCTGTTTCTAGCGAGCGAGGTGGGGACATCCAGACTAAGGGAAAATGCAAAGCATGCAATAAATCAAGCGAGTATAAATCAGACGGATGTAAAAAACGTCATAGTGAATCTCCCACCAATCGAAGAACAAAAAGAAATCGTCAAACGAGTGGGCGCGCTTTTTTCAGTTGCGGATCAATTGGAAAAAAAGCTAAAAAACGCGCAAGCCAGTGTGGATAAACTAACGCCCAGTACTCTGGCTAAAGCCTTCCGTGGGGAATTGGTTCCTCAAAATCCCAATGATGAACCTACCGAAATGTTATTGAAAAGAAAAAATTGAAAGGAAAAAATGGCCATTGCTGAAAATATAAAAATGTCGATGCAAAACGCATCTTGGATTCGGGAGATGTTTGAAAAAGGCTCGTTTTCGGGGATCATTTTTTGATCTGTTTTCGGTGGTCGTTTACAACGAGTTAGTGTATATACTTTTGATGATGAATTATTCTTTAGGAAGTCGATAAAAGGTTGTGCGGGATGAAATTTCAATTTGATTACTGCTGACAAGAAACGATTGTCCTAATCAAGATGGTTTCTGTAATTTTCGAATATAGAATTTAAAATGGAGTATGAAAATGAAAAATGATTCTTTTTTTGATGAATCTACGGAACAATCACAAGTGAAAACAACCATAGTTTCCAAATATTTTTCGGTATGGGCAAAGATTATTTTATCAAATCGTAGAGTTGATAAAATTGCTTATGTTGATCTATTTGCTGGGCCTGGGAGATACAAGGATGGAACTACTTCAACCCCTATTTTAGTCATTAAAAAGGCTATTGCTGATTCCAAGTTAAAAGATCAGCTAATAACCATTTTTAATGATGCAGATTCGAAGAATACGAACTCTCTTGAACAGTTAATCCAAGAAATCCCTGAAATAAATAAACTCCGACATAAGCCTATTATTCACAACGAAACTATCGGAAAAAATATCATAAAAGTGTTCGGCAATCAGAAATTCATTCCAACTCTTTTCTTCATAGATCCGTGGGGATACAAAGGACTCTCACTCGATTTAATAAATTCTATAATCAAAGATTGGGGGTGTGATTGCATATTTTTTTTCAATTACAACCGTATAAATATGGGGTTGGGCAATCCGTTTGTAAAAGAGCATATGGATGCACTTTTCGGCGATGAAAGAGCTGATCAGCTTAGGGAACAGCTGACCGATTTTTCTCCTGATGAACGTGAATTTGCTATTATAGAGGCTATCTGCGAAGCTCTTAAGGAGACAGGAAAAAAATTCGTTTTACCTTTCCGATTCAAAAATAAACAAGGAGAGCGTACGAGCCATCACTTAATTTTTGTCTCTAAACACGTAAAAGGGTATGAAATTATGAAAGAAATCATGGCTAAGGAAAGTTCAACCAAAGATCAAGGAGTGCCATCGTTTGAATATAATCAGGCTACTTTGATCCACCCGTTTTTATTTGAGCTTTCCAAGCCTTTAGACGACCTTGAAGAAATGTTGTTACAAGATTTTGCTGGGAAAAAGCTCATTATGAAACAGATATATGAACAACATCATGTGGGCAAAAGGTATATTGAAACAAATTATAAAGGTGCGCTGGCAAGTCTTGAGGCACAAAATAAAATTATAACGAAACCTCCGGCAAATAAACGTCGAAAACGCTTAGGTAAGGTCACTTTTGCGGATACAGTAATGGTGACTTTCCCTTAATCAATTAAGGATATTAAGATGGCGACGAATTCAAAAATAGAATGGACCGAATCGACTTGGAACCCTTTAACTGGTTGCAATAAGATCAGTCAGGGATGTCGGTTTTGCTATGCGGAAAGAATGGCAAGACGCCTCCAAAAAATGGGGCTGAGAAATTACCGCAATGGGTTTGAGTTGACATTGCAAGAACACGTACTAGAGCAACCGTTGAAGTGGAAAAAACCCCGCATCATCTTTGTCAATTCAATGAGTGATTTATTTCATAAAAAAGTGCCGGAGGAATTTATCTTGAAGGTTTTTGATGTGATGCGGCGGGCTCACTGGCATACATTTCAAGTATTGACCAAACGATCCGAGAGATTACTGAAATTAGACCCTCAGATTCAATGGCCTTCCAACGTCTGGATGGGAGTCAGTGTTGAAAATCAGGACTATCTAAAGCGGATAGACCACCTCCGTCAAACCCATGCGGAAGTTAAATTTTTGTCGTTGGAACCGTTGCTTGGTCCTCTTTCGAGTTTGAATCTTAAAAAGATTGATTGGGTCATCGTCGGTGGTGAATCAGGCCCCGGGGCAAGGCCAATCCAGGAGGAGTGGGTTCAAAATATTCGGGATCAATGTGTCTCCTCTCCGGTTCCTTTTTTCTTTAAACAGTGGGGAGGTGTCAACAAGAAAAAAAATGGACGCCTTTTGGAAGGAAAAACTTGGGACGAAATGCCCATCATTGCGTCTCTTGGTATTTGAGCCATGCACCGCTTTCTGTTTTTTGAGAATTTTTATCAATGTTGCTGTAATACCTCTTGATTGATCAATGGGGATCTAAGGCAACATGCGTGGGTGTGCCACTTAACCCTCGATGAACTTAGGTTCCTATTTTTTAGTAATAATGACCTCCTGAAACTGCCGTTGGTGAGCGGCGCTTCCACACCTCTTTGTTGTGAGTACTTTCCATCTGGTGCTAGGTTGGGAGCACTGTTTCATCCATTCATGGATTCTGCACCCCCTTCTCAAAGGAAAAAATGGCCATTGCTGAAAATATAAAAATGTCGATGCAAAACGCGTCTTGGATTCGGGAGATGTTTGAAAAAGGACAGCGTTTGAAAGAACTTCATGGAGAGGATCAGGTCTTTGATTTTTCATTGGGCAATCCCATCATGGAGCCGCCTGCTCAGGTTCATGCGGTGCTCCGACAGCTTCTCGAAGAAGATCAAAAGGGACAGCACCGTTATATGCCGAATCAAGGATTTCCGGCAACTCGTGAATTCATCGCACAAGAATTGCGTGAAGAAACCGGATTGGCTTTTGAGACTGCCGATGTGACGATGTGTGTCGGGGCTGGCGGCGGACTCAATTCTTTATTCAAAGCCCTCCTCAATCCAGGAGAGGAAGTGCTGGCACTGGCGCCTTATTTTATGGAGTACGGCGCGTATGCTCAGAATCATCAAGGGAAACTCACCATTGCAAAAACGGACGCAGCCTTCCAACCAGATTTGGAACAAATCGAACGGACGCTGACCCCGCACACCAAAATTGTCATGATCAATTCTCCCAACAACCCGACTGGCGCAGTCTATCCGCAAGCCACTCTGAATGCTTTGGGCACTTTATTGGCTGACAAAGAAAAGGAATACGGGCATCCGATTTTCCTGATTTCCGATGATCCGTACCGTCATCTGATTTTCGATGATTTGGTGCCCGGAAATATCTTTCACAGTCACCCCAATTCGGTGATGGTCACCTCTCATTCTAAAGATCTCGCCTTGCCGGGAGAACGGATTGGCTTTGTCGCGCTTCATCCGGCAATGGCGGATCGTATTGACCTCCAGAATGCCTTGACCTTGACGACGCGCATTTTGGGATTTGTGAATGCGCCAGCGCTGATGCAACGCATTTTGCCCCATCTGAAAGGGGTCAAAGTTTCGGCCGCGGTTTATCAGCATTTGCGCGATATTTTTTATGAGGGTTTGACGAAAATGGGCTTTGCCATCAATAAACCCGCAGGCACTTTTTATATGTTCCCTCAATCGCCGATTGCCGATGATGTCGCCTTTGTCAAACAAGCCCAAACCGAAAATATTTTACTCGTCCCCGGCTCCGGTTTTGGCGGCCCTGGCTATTTCCGAATCGCTTTCTGCTGTCCTGAAGATGTGATCTTGCGGTCGTTGCCTCGTTTTGAAAAGATTGCCAAGCAATTTGGGCTGTCTGCCTAAACGATTGACGTTTTTGACTTGAAAAAATTGTCAGGAAATGGGATTCATTCTCCGTCGCCCTCAGAGCGTAAATAACCTTCAAGACACCTCTATCGTGCTCTCGATAAATTCTCAAATTTGTCCTCAAGCTCAATCAAGGTCGTATTTTTCTAAATAATCTCGCGGGCATCATTTCAACATGACATGAAAGGTTTCAGATGACTCCGGAACTCAGAGAAAAATGTACGAACACGATCCGTTTTCTAGCGGCGGACGCGGTTCAAAAAGCGAATATTGGCCACCCTGGCGCACCGATGGGCTTGGCAGATGTGGCGTTTGTCTTATGGAATCAGTTTTTGCGTTACAATCCTCACGACCCGCACTGGCCGAATCGGGATCGCTTTGTGCTTTCTGCGGGGCATGCCTCCATGTTGCTTTACGCGATGCTCCATTTGTCCGGTTACGACCTTTCTTTGGCTGAAATTAAAGAATTTCGGCAATGGGGCAGTCGCACTCCCGGCCACCCTGAATATGGAATGACCCCTGGAGTCGAATGCACCACGGGCCCCCTCGGAGCCGGTTTTGGCAATGCTGTCGGGATGGCTTTGGGCTTGAAAATGGCCGGGGCGCGTTTCAACACCTCCGAAACTGCCGTCATTGATGCGTCTGTTTATATGATCTGTTCGGATGGCGATATTCAAGAAGGGGTC
>WASW01097287.1_pt1 | contig 49562 bp, 45 predicted proteins | sample 5698521 | NCBI WGS metagenome assembly WASW01 (sample SAMN11175560, study PRJNA528189) | sponge metagenome | isolation source: marine sponge | host: Leucetta | place: Antarctica: Western Antarctic Peninsula, King George Island | collected 2013-01
ATGCCCAAAGCTTCAATGGCAGTCGCCATCGTGTTGGCCGTGTACATCCCCCCACATGAGCCTTGTCCTGGAATGGCCTTAGACTCGATGGCGGTCAATTCTTTTTGATTGATTTGTTTGCCAGCATACTGGCCAACGGCTTCAAAAATTGAAACAATATCCACGTCTTTGCCATTATGAATGCCGGGCATGATGGTGCCACCATAGACAAAAATGGAAGGCCGATTCAAACGCGCCATCGCCATCAAGCAAGCCGGCATGTTTTTATCACAGCCGCCAATCGTAATTAAACCATCGAACCCCTGACATCCGACCACCGTTTCGATAGAATCGGCAATCACCTCACGAGAGACTAACGAATATTTCATCCCTTCCGTCCCCATCGAGATCCCATCAGAAATAGTGATGGTGTTGAAGGTGACTCCTTTGCCGCCCGCCTTATCAACGCCTTTTGTTGCAAAATCGGCTAAATCATTGATGTGCATGTTACAAGGTGTCACCATTCCCCAAGTCGAAGCAATCCCGATTTGAGATTTTTTGAAATCCGTTTTTTTAAAACCAACGGCATACAACATTCCACGGCTGGGTGCTCGTTCATAACCATCCACCACAAGCGATGAATGCTCCCGTGCAATCGATTTTGGCGCGGCCGTTTTCTTTTTTGCGGGACTCTTCTTAATCGCCGCTTTTTTTTCAGTAGTTTTCTTGGAAATTGCCGTTTTCTTTGCGGAGGCTTTTTGAGGGATTTTTGCTTTTGCCATGATTTTTCCTTTATGAAATTAACAAGTTATCAATGAATTGAGGCTACCTTATACACTTCTCTGGGGTAAATATTCAAATATTTTTCAAACAATTTGATCATTTTACCGGTCAGGGATGGATCTCTGTGAGGGCAACTCAACTAGATTTCCTCGGTTTTTGGCAAAGAATCAATCCCAAAATCGTAACATTTCTTGAGGTTTTTTAATGATCGCGCAGGCTCCATTTTTCTGGAGTTCCTCAATCGGGCGAAATCCCCAGGTGACTCCGACAGCAAACATTTTAGCGGCCTGAGCGGTTTGCATATCAATGGCGGTGTCCCCCAGATAGATAAATTCTTGTGGGTTGAGATTCAAAGTTTTGGCAATTTCCAAAGCTCCGGCAGGATCCGGTTTATGGGGGTAGGATTTTCGATGCCCCAGCACGATCTCAAATTTCCATTTTGAAAGAAATTCACTGACACAACGCTGAGTGAATTCATCCGGTTTATTTGAGAGTATCGCCATTGGGATTCCATGAGCGGCCAGCCCATCAAGCATTTCTTCGATTCCTTCGTAAGGTTTGGTTTTGATCTTCCAATTTTGTTCATAGTATTGATTGAAGAGATCCACACAATGATGGATATTTTGCTGATCCCCTTGATCTTCTGGGAGGGCGCGCTTGATCAATGTTGCCACCCCGTTTCCGACAAAATAACGGTAAGCGTTCAGCGAATGGGTCGGAAATCCTTTGTTTGACAAAATTTGATTCACCGTATCGCTCAAATCTTCTAAAGAGTCTAACAGGGTGCCGTCGAGGTCAAAAAGGACTGCTTTGTATTTCATAAATTCCTTTTGTGCGAAATTTTTTCAAAAAACAGGAAATAATCAAGGAGCCAGTGGGGCAAAGTTTTGGAAGGCAAGCGAGGTGGGCTATCAAAAACCCAACCATCGAGAGTAGCGGAATGAATTGTCGAAGATTGAGAAATTCATTGCAATAATAATTAGAGAATGACCACTCCAATCACTTCCCTGCTCATCCGGCTGATCCAGGTAAAAGGGCTCCAAGACGGTAAAAAGATACTGAGTAAGAGCAACCCCATGATGGCATGTGTGCCGTATCGCATATTCCATCGCTGGTATTTGTGCCGGAGGTCTTGGGGAAGGAGATAAGGGAGCACATAACTCCCATCCAAGGGGCCAAGCGGGATCAAATTGAAAAGACAGAGGCTCATGTTGATGAGCATAAACAGGAACAGAAATTGAGCATTGGATTCATTCAATGCTCCTGAAGCAGATAAAATATTGAAAATAATCCCGCCTGCAATCGCGAGCAACAGATTCATGGCGGGCCCTGCTGCTGAAACATATAAATCCGAATTTCGATAACGGAAGTTACGCGGATCAACAGGGACCGGTTTGGCATAGCCAATCCCAACAAACAACAGCATCAGACTCCCAAAAATATCCAAATGTGCCAAGGGGTTGATATTCATCCGCCCCAACATTTTCGCCGTGGGATCGCCACATAAATAAGCCACGTAAGCATGACCAAATTCATGCAAGGTCAAAGCAAAAATGAGGGAAACCAGCAGAAGGATTCCCACTTGAGGATTCTGCTGTAAAAGATTGATTAAGGACATAATGAACCAGCTTAGACCCAGATTAGATTGGGATTGGGAACAATGGTTTCTTCACGTCTTGCTCCGACGGAAATGAGAGAAATAGAGGCATTGACCAACTCGCTAATGCGTTTCAAATAGGAAATCAGCGCGGCCGGGAGTTGATCGTATTCGGTAATGTGTCGAGTGGGGCAGAGCCAACCCGGATGCTCTTCATAAATCGGGGTCAGGGTTTCATTATGAAGGGGAGGCAATTCCGTATACGTTCGCCCATCGGGGGCTTGATAACTGGTCGCGATTTTAATCGATTCAAATTTATCGAGGACATCGAGTTTGGTGATCGCCAAGGAAGTGATCCCATTCAAGCGCACGGATTGTCTAACCATCACTGCGTCAAACCATCCACAGCGCCGAGGCCGTCCGGTGGTTGCGCCAAATTCAGCCCCTTCTGTTCGTAAAAATTCCCCGGTTTCGTCAAGCAATTCCGTGGGAAAAGGGCCACTGCCAACCCGCGTGGTGTAGGCTTTGGCAATCCCAACCACTTTAGAAATTTTCACCGGACCGACGCCACAACCCGCACAAATCCCTCCTGATAAAGTATTGGAAGAAGTGACAAAGGGATAAGTGCCATGATCGACATCGAGGAAGGTGCCTTGGGCGCCCTCGAATAAAATATTTTGACCTTGATCAATGGCATTATTGATCAAGAGGGATGTATCACAGAGATAAGGTTCCAGCTGCTCATAATACCCCAAATATTCGGTACAAATTTCATCAACAGAGAATTCTTTATTTTCTTGAAAATAATATCGCAAAAGGCAATTTTTTTCAGGAAGAATCGCTTCCAGGCGTTTTCTAAAATGGTTGGGATCGCTCAAATCGATCAAGCGGATTCCAGAACGCGCCACTTTGTCGGTGTAAGTCGGACCAATGCCACGACCAGTTGTCCCGACTTTTTCATCCCCTCTCACTTTTTCACGGAGCTGATCAAAGAGGCGATGGTAGGGCATTACTAAATGGGCCGTGTTGCTAATTTTCAGATGCGCTTCTACTGGAATATCGAGGTTTTTCAATTCATCAATTTCGGCAAACAATGATGCCGGATCGACGACCGCTCCATTGCCGATCACCGAAACTTTATTCCGCAATACCCCGGAAGGGATTAAGTGTAAAATGAAAGTTTTATCCTGAAATTTAACGGTATGCCCCGCATTATTTCCGCCTTGATACCGAGCGACCATGTCTGCACGTTCGGTTAAAAAATCGACAAGTTTTCCTTTGCCTTCATCCCCCCATTGGGTGCCAACAATGGCAACACAAGTCATATGATTCCTCAATTGGTAAAGAGTTATGAATGTTGAGCCAATTCCTTGGCTCGTTGGTAAGCGGACTGAAGTCCTTGTTGAAATTTTGTTCCCACTTCGTGGGTCTCGAATGCCTGAAGAGCCGCTTCCGTGGTTCCTCCAGGAGACGTGACACGCCGTCGCAATTCATCAACGGGTGTGGATTGGCTTTCCCAGAGCAGGACGGCCCCTTTGATCGTTTGCTGGGTCAATTGAGCCGCCTCCTCCTCAGAAAATCCGAGTTTTCTGGCGCAAGCGATCATTTGTTCCGCAATATAAAAAACATAAGCAGGCCCGCTTCCTGAAATGGCAGTCGCGGCATCAATGCCATCTTCATTGTCAATCCTCAAGGCGCGTCCGTTTGCTTTCAAGATGGTTTCGGTAAAATCAAGCTGTTCCTGACGGACTGCTGGAGTGGCGTAATAAACACTCATCCCTTCTCCGATTTGAGCCGGAGTGTTGGGCATGACCCGAATCACTGCGGCATGTTTGAGTTCGCGCACCATTTGCTCAATGGAAGTGCCAGCCATGATCGAGAGCACCACTTGATTTGGAGAGAGATGAGGCGCTATTTTTCGCATCGTTTCTGAGGCATCCTGTGGTTTGATCGCCAACAATACCCCGGTGAAATCAGCAATTTCTTTGCTGACGCTAGCACGAGTCTCACAATTCAATTGCTCTGCTAAAAATTGGCGGCGTTCTGAAATCTGTTCGATGATGAGCACTTCAGAAGCCGCAAGGGTTTGTCGCTTGATCAGAGAATCCGCGATTGCGCCTCCCATATTCCCTCCCCCAATAATGACTAAATTCATGAGGACTCCTCGAAAGATTTAAAAATTGTTCAGAACGCTTAAAATCACTTAAAACGACTCTTAGGCTTGCGTGACGAGCAGGAAAGAGATAAAAAAAAAGACTTTATTTAAAACAGCCAAAAAAATGAAGAATTCCCCCTATTTTTTCAATGATTCAAACCCAACAACGATAAGGGGAGTTCGCATAAAAATCAATTTCTAATTCGCTTTTCAAAACGCTTATGGCAGAGATCGTCTTTTCTCACCCTCAAAAAAACCTTTACCTTGTCACAGATTCCCATCTTGATTTGGAGGAGGCACCTTATCAGGAATTTGTGGCCATGCTCGCTCAATTGGAGGATCCGCAAGTCGTTATTTGCTTGGGGGATTTGTTCAAAATCTGGCTGGCGCTTCCTAAATTCTGGAGCACAATCAATCGAGAAGTGATGCAAGCCTTTGAACGGTTACGTGCCCGAAAGGTAGAAATCATTTTTGTGATCGGTAACCGTGAGGTGTTGCTTCCTCGACAATGGAACGACTCCTGGAAACAACAATTTCCTTTCACCTATTTGGTGCATGACGATTGTTCTTTAGTTTGGGGGGAACAACGGTATGGTTTGATTCACGGCGACACGATCAACCGGCAGGATCTCAATTATTTGCGTTGGAGAAAAATTGTTCGGAGCCGCGGTTTTGAAGCGTTTTTCAGCGCAATGCCCGTCCCGATAGCCCGTTGGGTGGCCCATCGCGTCGAAGCGACTTTAGCCCAATCCAATCAAGCCTTTAAAATCGCGTTTCCAGCAAAGGAAGTTGAAACGTTTGCCCAAGCCGTATTGGACGAGGTAGACTGGTATTTTGTCGGGCATTTTCACCAGGATCGAGAAATCCAATTGCCTGGGGTTCGCGGAAAACTGAGAATTGTGCCGGACTGGCTTTCACGCAAAACGGTCCTGAAAATCAACCCTCAAGGAGAAATTCAGACGCTTTATTTTCAAAATAATGCTTTCAGGTAAGGAGAAGGTTCGATGCTCACTCCCCCGGATACTTCGGTGCTAGTGAGATCGATTCGGCAGAAGACTCGATTGATGCGATTGATGCGATTGATGCGATTGATGCGATTGATGCGATTGATGCGATTGATGCGATTGATGCGATTGATGCGATTGATGCGCAGGAAAAACGCCAGCAAATCGCATCAATCGAGTCTTCTGCTGAAACGGAAGCGGTCAAGCAATGGTGGCGGGAATTGCGCTCCCATTTTGAATCGCTGGAAAATCAGGAGATGCGGGAATGGATCAGCCTCGCTTTTTTGGGGGCCTGTGTCGGTTTTGCTGAACGCAATCTAGAGCCTCATCATCCAGAACATCAATACCTCTATTCTCAATTCATTCAAGAAATCAGCGAGGTCTACCATCTGTTTCAGGAAGAAGGGGGGATTGAGTTAGACGAAATCAAGTTCGCGCTCTATGATTATGGGATCAAGGGGGTGTATTATCTGGATTGGAATTTGTATATGTCGAAGGAATTTTATTGAAAGAGGCCGCAGGAATGATGTGCTGACGGCCTCTCTCAAGTCTTAGCTAGAAAGCTGTTTGAGTTGCTGGTGAGCATCGAGGATAATCCGTTCGGTATTTTCCCAATCGAGGCATTTGTCGGTGATAGAAACACCATATTTGAGAGGCACCCCGGCTTGGTAGGCTTGATTTCCGGCCTTGAGGTTGCTTTCAATCATCACTCCCATGATGGCTTGATTTTTCTCAATAAGCTGCTGAATTAGATTTTTGAGCACGCCTTCCTGTTTAAAAGGATCTTTCCCAGAATTGGCATGATTGCAATCGATCATGATTGACGGGCGCAAGCCGACTTTGCTGATGGCTTCTTCCGTTTCTTTGACAGAAGCCGCATCATAATTTGGCCCGTCTACTCCTCCTCTGAGAACCACATGCCCATAGGGATTGCCGCGGGTCTGGAGGATTGAAACCCGACTTTGCTGGTCAATGCCGATAAAACGATGTGGCTGATCCGCCGACTGCATCGCATTCAAAGCCACGTCTAAATTCCCATTGGTGCCATTTTTGTAACCAATCGGCATGGACAAACCACTGGCCATTTCTCGATGGATTTGAGATTCGGTGGTGCGGGCCCCAATCGCCGCCCATGAAATCAGATCTGCTAGGTATTGAGGGGTGATGGGATCGAGCATTTCGCTTCCTGTCGGCAGTCCTTTTTCATTGATTTCAAGCAGAATTTTTCGAGCCATGCTCAAGCCTTTGGCAATGTCGCCAGAGCCATTCAAATCGGGATCATTGATCAAGCCTTTCCAGCCAACAATCGTGCGGGGTTTTTCAAAATAAACTCGCATGACCAGATACATTCGATCTGAAACACGATCAGATAAATCTTTGAGACAGTCGGCATACTTGTAAGCAATTTCAGGATCATGAATCGAACAAGGGCCCACGACCAACATCAGCCGTTTATCTTTACCATCTAAAATATTTTGAATGGTTTTCCGTGCATTTAGAACGGTTTCTGTCGCCTTTTCGCTGATTGGAATTTTATTTTTAAGCTCAAGAGGCGTGATCAAGGGAATGGTATCGGTGACATTCAAGTCATTGGTCTGCTGCATGCGATCCTATTCTTGTGGAAATGATTTTAATTGATTGGAAAATGAGGAAAGATGGTCGGAGAGACAGGATTTGAACCTGCGACCACACGCCCCCCAGACGTGTGCGCTACCAGACTGCGCCACTCTCCGTATCGAGAACTTTAAAAGAGTCGCTTTTCCAAAAAAAGTCAAGTTAGATCAATCTTGCTGCGTTTGCCGTTCATTTGAATTTTTGACTCTTTGCTTGCTTTGAGAGGAGGGTTGTGGCAAAGATAAACTAAAATTTGCTGCAATTGATCCAGCGGGAGTAAAGACGAAGCTTCCATAAATTAATGAGCCGTTTTTTCATTGGACTTGTCTTTTTTCACGTTCCTGATTAGAAACTTGGCAGACACATAAAAAAATATCTTTTGATTGAATAATCTTAGCTAGCAACTCTCTCAACCGAGCAGAGTTTTTTTCCCCAATGTGGAGCTTTATATGATCTTTGTGACAATTCGTGATTTCATTCCCATTGTCCCTGAATTGATTTTAGTATTGACCGCTTTGCTGGTGTTATTGATAGATCTTGTTGGGCCGCAAACAGGGCATAAAGTGACATCACCCCTTCTTGCCATCGGCGGATTCTGTGTGGCGATCTTGGTAGAAATTCAATTATTTGGGGGAAACCATACGGGCTTTTTTAAGACCATCGTCGCAGATCAATACTCGATCCTCTTTGAAATCATTTATATGATCACGGGGATCATCACCATTACGATTTCATGGCATTATATTGCGGAAAACGACATGAATTTCCGAGAATATTATGTGCTCGTGATTTTTTCGATTGTCGGGATGATGCTGATGACCTCCAGTCTCGATTTGTTGATGATTTTCATCGGTTTGGAGATCATGTCCATTTCCAGTTATATCATGGTTGGCATGATGCGTCGTGTGGTGACGGCCAACGAAGCGGCGTTAAAGTATTTGCTCTTGGGAGCCTTCTCCACCGGATTTTTATTGTATGGCATTTCACTCATCTATGGGGCGACCGGGAGCACGCAACTACCAACAATCATCGCGCACCTCCAAAAAGCGGGGGCTTTTGAAAACCCGTTGGTTGGATTTGGACTGGCGCTCCTGATCATCGGAGTCGGGTTTAAAGTCGCCATTGTCCCTTTCCATATGTGGACACCAGATGTTTATACAGGCGCTCCCACGCCGGTTGCCGCTTTTATGTCAGCCGCAGTCAAGGCGGCCGGTTTTGCGATTTTGATCCGCATTTTTCTGACAGGCATCCCTCATGCCGAAAGGTGGGATAATGTGATGTGGGTCATTGCGATTTTGACAATGACGGTGGGCAACGTGATGGCGTTGAAACAAAACAATATCAAACGGATGCTCGCCTACTCGTCCATTGCCCATGCCGGTTATGTGATGGTGGCCGTCGTGGTTGGTTCTGAAGCCGCCATCACGAGCATTATCTATTATTCTTTGGCGTATGCCTTGATGGGAATGGGAGCCTTTGGGGTCCTTTCGATTCGAGCCAACGGAAAAACGATGGTCATTTATGAAGACTTGGCGGGGTATGCTTATGGAAACGGGACTCAACGGATGGTTGCGGTTTTGATGAGCACCTTCATGCTTTCTTTGCTGGGGCTGCCTCTCACCGCCGGATTCATTGGAAAATTTCAAATATTTTATGCCGCTTTAGATGAAGGGTGGGTTTGGCTGACGATCATTGCGGCCATCAATAGTGTCATTTCAATTTTTTATTATCTCCGTGTCATTGTGTTCATGTATATGAAAGAAGGGGTGAGCACCCAAACAGAAGAAGAAAGCCAAACATCGATCTCCTCACTCTTTGCGATCACCGGTCTGATAGCAACAGCCGTTGGAATTCTCTACTTGGGAATTTTTCCCAATGACTTTGTCCAATTAGCCCAACTTTCTGTAACAGCGCTTTCATTTTAATCCTTAGGTGAAGGATATGAAAACAACGTTTTTCGGAATGCCCCGAAGACCATCAGGATTTAGTTTGATTGAAATCATGATTGTGGTGGTCATCATCGGAATTTTAGCCACCTTGGGCTATCCTCGCCTGCAACGTTATCTGATCACGTCTCGCCAAACTGAAGTCAAAACCAATATGATGGCGATTTATTCGGCTCAAAAAATTTATTACGCATCGAACCGAAAATATGCCGCTTCCCTCAATCAATTAGGAGTTGAGGTCGCCGCCGGGGATGACGCACTTTACGCTTACGAGCTTGATGCGGCGGATAAAACTTATTCCGTAACAGCGATTGGCAACATTGACGATGATGCAACTATTGATACCTGGACCATTGATCAGGACAAAAATCTAATCAATGTAGAAAATGACGTCACCAATTGAGCGCAAAGGCAACCACTTTCCTAACATTTGCCTTTTTTTAAATCTGATGATCGTTCTTTTTTTGAACGGATGCCTTTCCAAAAAAATCCACTACGAAATTCCGCCTTCTCCTCACGCCTTGACGAATGTATCAAAATTGCATGTCGAAGAGTTCCGTGGGCAAAATGCTGAATTTTTAAAAAATATTCTGATTCAGGAAATCTATAAAATCCCCAATTTTGATTATGCGGAATCCTACCCTGATGGCGACGAACACGCGGCTGTCATTTCAGGAGAAGTTTCGGTTTATTCTGTGCGTGATGAAAAAGAAGATCGCCGCAAAACACGAGTCAGTTTGATCGAGCGGGATGTGGTGCAACTCCCGGCAAGAGCAAACAATCGTCTGCGTAAACGCATGTTTGATTTTGTGGAAGTGCCTTTTAAAGAACGCGCGATTCACCGCACGATGGATTTAGATATTCAATTCACGGTGACTGCGGCAAAAGCAGAGCGAATCTTGTATGCCAACAAAGAAAAGAACAGTTTTCAACAAAGTTATCTTGGAGAAGAAAATATCCTCCTGATGCCTCTCCCAGAGAATGAAATGGAACGCCTCGGAAGACAATTGATTCGAAGATTCCTGGAAAAGTTGAACCCGGCGCTGTCTCGTAAAACACTCGAACTAGAAACAGGCACTGCGCCCTTACCGTTGACCTGGGGAATGGTCGATATTGGAAATCCGCGGATCCTGCTCGGTAATCGCCATGCCGTGGTTCAGGGCTATGAAAAAGCCATCAAAATCTGGAACCATGTGGTGTTCTCTCCGCGAGGCTACAAAATCGAGGATGAGTTTGTTTTTACCAATGAGGTTTACGTTCAATTAAAGTTGGCAAAATTTCCTCCAAGAGTGATCCAATCGTTACTGGAATTGCGCCACCAGACATTGACTTTAGAAGAACTGGATGCGATTCTTCCCAGCCTCGTCGGGCAGGCGCATTTTCGCCAATACAGTTTGATCATTAAATCCCATGCTCGCAATTCCAAAAACAGGGATGGTTTGAATTTAGTGGCGGCTCACTATAATTTGGGAGCGGTTTTTCGCCTCCAAAATAAACTGGAACTCGCGGCTTATCATTTTGCCCAGGCCAATGCCTTTTCTCCTCAAGAAAAATATGCTCAAGCTTGGACTGATATGCAACACGAACTGGGGGATTTCAACCCTCTTGACACTGTGATGGATCGCACGATTGAAGCCGCAAGTAAACTTTTACCTCCTCCCGAATCTTTGTTCAAAATCGAAAAAATTCCGCTTGATTTTGAACAAAAGGATGTCTCCCAAAAAAGGTATCCCACGTTAGAGCCGGTTGAGCTCGATATCTTAGATCTGGATAACAAGGATGCCGTCGCCCCCATCCAATCAGACCCAGAACCGGTCCCGCTTGATTTGAATTAAAATTGGAGCGGATAACTGCTATATTGTTTCATTGATCGAATTATTGACACCAAATTCAAAGGGATGCTATGTGGAAAAGATTATTGCTTTGTTTTTTGAGTATGATGGTATTTTCCTTCCATGCTCAGGCGAATGAAGTCATCGCGATTGGTTCTGCTGAAATTTATAGTGGCAACGTTGGCAGTGCCCGCGAGCAGGCATTGGTGAATGCGCAACGGCAAGCAGTCGAACAAGGAGTAGGAGCCTTGATCGATTCAAAAACGATTTCAAAAAATTTCCAAATCATTAAAGATCAAATCCTCAGTTCCAGTCGTGGGTTTGTCACCCGTTATGAAATTCTAGAAGAAGGGCGAACCGCAGATAACACCGCATTCGCCATTAAAATTCGTGCCACTGTTTCGGATAAAAATATCCGCAACAAACTGACCGCGCTCCGAATTTTACATAAAAAGATGGGCAACAAACGCTTGATGATCATTTATCATAAACAGGATCGCAAAGCGGTTTCTCGAAAATTCCAAACAATTCCGGCTTTGTTGGGAGCGTTACGGAGTGAATTCAATCAAGCGGGGTTTCGGGTTTTTAATGATCAGGTGATGGCTCAGGTTTACCAGGCCATTGAAGTGGCGACGATTGTGGATCGACCCGCAGAGAATTTAATTGCGCTGGCCTTGGATCAGCAAGCGGAAATTCTGGTCGCAACAGAATTGGTTGTTGGAAAACGAGGCAAACAAGGCGGTTCTTTCAATGCCATGAAAGCGGAAGTCCGGTTGAGTATTTATGATGTGAGCACCGGACGGCAAATTGCGGATGTGGTTGGCAGTGGTAAAAAATTATCCACCGGAAAACGGGGAGGGTTTGACGATTATAAAGATTTGGCAGAAGCCGGAAGCACGGCTTCACGCAAAGCCTCCAATGATGCGATTACTAAAATCACCGATTATTATCAGGCTGTCGGGGATCAGGGGTTTGCCTATCTGATGGTTTTTCGGAACTATTCACAGGATGAAGAAGACGACATTCTGGATTACCTCGAAAGTGTGCCAGGATTTAAAGATCTGACGGAATTGAAAAACGCCCCCAATTATCTGGAACTTGAATTGTTTTCTTCAGAAGGGAAAAGTCGCTTGCGTAGAAAAATTCGCCGAGACCTCCGACAGAAAAATATTGAAATGATCTCTCAGGCTATGACAGGAAATCGATTGCTCTTCCTGAAGCCTGGTACCGAAAATAATTGAAAATAACGCCGTGATGTCCAAAAAATTAAAAGTTTCCTTTCAAACATTGGGTTGCCGCTTGAATCAGGCAGAAACGGCAACCATTGCTAAAAGTTTTCAAGCACACAATTACGAGATTGTTCCAGCGGATGAACGGGCTGATGTCTCTGTGATCAATACTTGCACGGTGACAGAGCACAGTGATGCCAAAAACCGTCAGGCGATTCGGGCGCTCCATCGAAAAAATCCGCAAAGCTGTATTGCGGTGGTCGGGTGTTATTCGCAAATAGCTGCCGAATCAATCCAGCAGATAGAAGGCGTGAAACTGGTGATGGGCAATGCGGAAAAGCTCAATTTGATTGATTATATTGAGTCAGCCCAGCAATCAGAAACCCCCCTTGTGATCAATCCAAAAATTCCACGTCAAACCTTCACGGAACCCGTTTTCAAGTGGAATGATCGCACGACTCGCTCTTATCTGAAAATTCAGGATGGTTGCGATTTCATGTGTTCGTTTTGTATTATCCCTTTTTCCAGAGGCCGCAGTCGCAGTCGTGAGTTTGAGAATCTGCTCAAAGACGCCCAATCCTACATGGAGGCTGGTGCTAAAGAAATTGTTTTGACTGGGGTCAATCTTGGCACGTATGCGGATCGCGCCTCTTCTCTGATTGAAGTGATTGATGCGTTGAATGGCCTTCCGAAGCTGGCCCGCATCCGTATCAGTTCTATCGAGCCAACAACGGTCATGGCAGGAGTGTTGGAGCGCATGGCCGACCCCATTCATAAATTAGTGCCGTTTTTACACCTGCCCCTCCAGTCCGGTTCCAATCGAATCCTTTCTCAAATGAAACGCCGTTACACGAGAGAATCTTATATCGAGGAAGTCCAACAGGCCTACGAACAGATCCCAGATTTATGCGTTGGCGCCGATGTGATGGTGGGATTTCCAGGAGAAACCGACGAGGATTTTGAGGAAACATTCCAATTATTGGATTCACTGCCAGTGGCCTATTTCCATGTTTTCCCCTTCTCTGAGAGAAAAGGCACTCCTGCCATGCGTTTCCAAGAGAAAGTTGATCCCATCGAGAAAAAACGGAGAGGAGCCGTCCTGCGGGCACTGAGCCAACAAAAACGAGCCGATTTTTACCAGGAGTTCCTTGGAACCGTGCGCTCAGTCTTATTTGAAACTCCGAATGAGGCAGGAATCTTCAGCGGTTATACGGACAATTACATCAAAGTCGCTCTGTTCACCCCATCGTCCTGCGATCTGAAAAATCAAATCCTCCCGGTGCATTTCCTGAAAACTCAAGAAGAAACCGTCTTGGGCACATTGATTTAAATCCCATTCCGCTGAAATCTCTCCGCTCTCGCGTTCCAAGGTTTTGCTTTGGAACACACACTTTAGAGATTCCGTTTCCTCTAGGCAAGAAAGCTGGACGCACTCCTTATTTTTCTCTCACTCAATCCCCAATGCTTTAAAAACCGCGTCAACAGGATCAGCATAAAAACTAATCTGGAACTTTGCGAATAATTCCCCAGGGATTGAGGGGATGTCTTGAACACTACTCATGGGAATTAAAATCCGTTTTGCGCCAGCATCAAATGCGACTTGGAGTGTTTCTGCGAGGTTTTCTACTGGAATGACACTTCCCCCTAGGCTCATGTCTCCTAAGACCACAAGCTGGCTCTGGAGGGGTTTTCCCAGTAAGCCAGATACAAACACTACAAAACTGGCTAGAGTCAATGCTCTGGCTGATCCCGTATTGTGGAGTTCGACCACATGTAAATGGAAGTCATGATCGTTGACTTTACGGGCCGCACTCACTCTTGAGACATTTGCTTTAAAGTAATCATACGCGACTTTTGCAGGTTCTTTGGCTTTTGCGTTTGATCCAAAACCGGACATTTGAAGTTTCCCATTTCCCGCAATTGTTTGTAATTCAAGGCGGTAAAGTCCTAACATCCCCTCTGGCCCTGAAGAAACCGTGTGCAGTATCCCTGGATTGAGTGGCCCTTCAGGGATCAGGGAACTCCCACCCTGCTCTGGAACACTGATAAACTTTTCTTACATAGACTCGGTGTCTATGTAGCTGAAATGCACATCATAGAACTCCATCCCGCCAATTTTTTTCAATTGTTCTTTGACTCTACGTCTGGTTTCCAAAGCATAATCCAAACATTCAGCAATCGCTTCTTTTTCAAATTTGCCATGCGGGTACAAGAGTTTTAATAATCCTGAAACCGTTCTTCTCACGGCAATGGTATCTCGTTGGTTGAGATTATTTCCCAATTTAAAATAATCATCAATGGCATCAGAAAAACTCCGTTTACGCAGTTCCCTCAAGTATTCAGCCAAATAATCAACAATCAAACCATATTGATTGGTAAAAAATTCAGGGCGCATCTTCGGGATTTCCCACCCTGGGATGTAGCCATGAAATCGATCAAAAAACGCAGAATCAATCATTGTTTCTGGAAAAGGTGACAACAAATGACTGGTCTTTACAAGAACATCGACACTTTGATGGAGGTTGCCAATGAACACCATTGAGGCTGATGCACTAATCGAATCTTTGCCCCTTGAGAAAGAACCAGATGCCATGAAATCCTTCATGATCTGAACACCGTCTTGATCTTTAAAAGATATTTCCGCAACTTCATCAAATGCTACCACATCCCATAATCCAACCAATCCGACTCTCATGGTACTCATGTTATAGAATAGATTAGCAACCGTAGTTTTTCCTCCTGAAACCAAAATACTATTGGGGCTAATTTCTTTATAAATATGAGATTTTCCAGTCCCTCTAGGCCCCAATTCGCAGCAATTATAATTATTCTCCACAAAGGGAATCAGACGAGCAATCAGGTGCATTTTCGCCCGTTGTGCTAGTGCCGATGGTTCCATCCCTGTCGAGCGTAATAATACGTCGATCCATTGGTCTTTAGTGAATTTGGAACGCCCCTCAAACAACTCCTCCATATCCATGTTAGGCATTTGGATCGGTTTCAAATCGCTGATACTAAAAGGGGAACCCTTTTGGCCTTCTTCATAAGAGTAGTTCATAGTGAGGATACTCCAGATGCCACCTGCCAGGAGTTTCTCATAATTTTTCACTATTTGACCGGAAACCTCGACACCTTTTGCACTCAAATTTGATAAAATTGCTTCATAAACATCCCGTTTTTCATTCAGTTTTACGGTGACTTTATCAATAATTTTATAGCTCCCTTTTTCTTTAATTTTAGATTTTACTTTTTCTGCTTCATCAGGACGCACATAATTATCCGCTAAGATGCCTTTCACCTGATCCAGTCCGTCACGTATTGTTTGCTCATCATCAGAAGCGCAATACATCCCCAGCAGATATTCGAGCACATAAACAGGAACATTGGCTCCTTCTTTCAAACGTTTGGTCAAATCTTTTCTGACCACACGACCGCCAAAGTGCTGATTGAGTAAGGTATCTAAATTAACGTTGAGGTCTTCAGTCATAAATTATGTCAATAGAGGTCGGTTAAAAAATAATGAGTTCTCAAAAATCTCTGGCAAAAGCAATAGCAATCACCACTGAAACTCGATGGTATTCCACCTTGGTTTCCGCATCACGCATGATGAAGTGATAATCTCTGTTTTTCTGATATTGTCCTGATTTTAATAGCAGTTTCACCGATTCTTTGCGATCATCCATTGAAGTGGACTTACTGCTGAAAGTAACGGTTTTTTCATCACTGATGAGCTGATCCCGATCCCATAAGCCTATCAGCAGAGTACGCGCAAGAACGGTATTACTAACGGCTTCTGTCTGCACAAATTCAAGACGATGTTGATTGGTGACTACCTTGTGATGCGTGCCAAGCAAGCTAATCCCCACTTTTTTTGAGGCGTTCTTTTCGATTTCTTTACCACGGAGCGCTTTTATTGTGATGACGGGAACAACAATTTCCTGCAACATCGCACCTCCGTGAACAAAGCGGGAGCCTCCAACAAAATGAAAACGATTCGCGCCTTTTGGAATCCAAAACTCCATCCCCCCATCGGCTCCTGCTGTTTTCTTAGTATTTCCATGCCACGCTAACGGATGTTCTGGAAGATCGATCCCCAACAAATAACGCTTTTTCGCTTCTAAAGTGCCAGTTGGTTTTTCGTCTAATTTGCTTTTGTCCTGTGGGTCTAAAAAAGATTCCTGATAAATAAAACCATGATCTGCCGTGATAAAAATATTGGTTCCATTCAAAGTGTTGACAATATAATTTACAAGTTCTGTCAACGTTTTGATGGTATTTTTGACGGCTTGAAAAGTTTTATCCTCAGTCGCTTGTTTGTCACCAATCGCATCAATTTCATCATGATAAACATAGATGACTCGCGCGCCTTTCACAAAATCCCGACCTCCTTGAGTCTTCAGATCCATCAACTCAGTGGCTTTAACCACAAGCCCTTCTTCATCAGCTAGAATTTTTGCTCGCTGTTTGAGAGAGTTTGTGGAGATGCCATTGACGGCGACTTCAGCACTCGATTTTGCGAGGTAAGATAAATTTTTATGAGGAAGCAGGGCCGCCATCCCCAATGCCGTGTAACTTGGCAAAACTCCCAATTGCGATTTTAAATCAGCGTGGGTTCGTTTTTTGAGATTCAAAACTTTTGTTAATTCTTCAGCCGCTTCATAACGAAAAGCATCACTGATGATAACGTAAACCTTAGTATTGGGCGCTTTTTTAAGGATGGATTCAACATTGTCCTCAAAAAAATTCTGCTGGTTTTTAACGCCAGTTAGTTTCCAGGATTTCAGTAAACTAGCATCTTTCAGGGGATTTTTATGTTCCGCTGAAATAAATTTCCCCCACTCAAGAGCTAAATGAGTGATGTACCAATTGCTGTAACAATCTTCCACCGCATGTTTTAAAGATTTCAAATCATCATCTTGGAGAATGGCAGTGTTTTCAGGATCATTGAATAAACGGTAATGTTGATCAAAGCGGAAGATTTCATCCGTGTAGGCTTGATACATTTCTTCTGCGGTGGTGTAGGAGAACCCATTTTGATATTTTTGACGGAGAGAAAATAAATCGGTCGCTGATGCCAAGGCGTCATAGATGTGGGAGTATCTATTTTGCAAGCTGTCTTCTTGATTGGCTAGAGCAGGATTTGCCCAATGGCCATCTCGACGCTGGGCTATGCTTGCTTTGATATTTTTCGCTGAAACGGATTCCTCCTCTATTAGTTGATCTCGAAGGCTGCTAATTATACGTTGCTCCACGATCTCAAAGGTCATTACCTTGAGGAGCAAATCTCCGTCTATGGCTTGTAAGATCTCGTTCATGCGGAGTTCTTTCGCAATCAACCCGGAGAGATTTTCATAGCTATTGAAATAATTTAAGCGATCTCGCCACTCTGACAAACAAATCACGGCATTATTGCTGGGATTGCCCTCAGGAAGCATTAAAGACCTGAGTGAAACCAACGGATCTGGAGCCGCTTTCAGAGGGGAAGCAGAAGAAAATGAAGCACTTTTTTCTCTTGTCTCATAATGATAAACAAAATCGCTTACCAAAAGCCGGATCAACAAATTCTTGAGAGCAGGAAATTCTTCAGAATAGCCAAACTGCTGTTCAATCAACTTCCAGAAAACTTTGTCCAATGCAAACTTTTCAATTTCATTCCAGGCATCAGGCATTTTTGCAAAAGAGTCGCTCTCTTGATCACAAAATCCACTCAAGATTTTAATGAGAATCGCATTGATCTCTACTTTCTCTGAACGAGTCAAGACCGTCAAGATTTTCAAATCCAGTTGATCTTCTTGGTCATTGGCATCAATCAGTTGCTTGAGGCTATTGACCCTGTGCTGACTCTTGAGAAATGCTTTTCTTGAAGAAAGATACCTGCGGAGGGCTTGATGTTTTAGCCCAAGTTCATCACACCAGATAGACACACGATCCGCGTAAAAACAACGGCTGTAGAGGCGTATATCCAAGAGCCAATCTTCTTCAAGAGAGGGTTCGGGGTTTGGAGTGTAGAGGAGGTATCGACCTGCTGGATCTTCTTGTTCAAGCCGAATCTTGACTTCCAATGCGCCGATTTGATCCAGACGTAGATGAAACACGCCAGCAATTTCTAAAGAGGACTGCATGTCTTCAAACTCTCCTTCCGCATCATACCAGAAAACGATCCTTTGCTGTTCTTGATCAAATAATCGCTGCAATCCTTTTTCGATTTGAGAGGTGTCCATATTTTAAAATGATTCGTGGTGATTTTTAAGTTCATTCTGAACAGGAGAATCTTATGTTTTCCCTGTCACGGTTTTCACGTCCGCTAACAAATTTCCAAATTTCGCATAATTGACTTTCACGCCATCATCCAAATCGAAGGCGATCCGTTGATCAGCATGGTGGCGGAGTAAATCATCAAAGGCGCCCAATTCACTTTTTTTCTTGATCAGAGCGTCTAACTCTTTTTGAAACGTCTTTTGGGCTGATGAGGAATGTGCTTTCTCAATTTCTTCGGTTAAATAGCTTTCTCGTGCCAAAAATTTCCCTTGTAACGGAATGACGTATTTTGTCCTCATTTTGGAAAGAGTGCCTTGCTGGTATCTGTGAAGGTAGACCAAGCATTCAAATGCTTTGTTTTTGCCACTGGAAAACAACCAGTAGATGGGACGTTTCTTGTAGGTTTTCAGATGGTCTTTGAAAAAATTCAAACTCAGGTAGCGCCGGATGGTATCTTGAGAGGATTCTCCTGTTTTAGAAGATAAATTATCTGCGATGAATTTCAAATTGTCAGGCAAGGTTTCTGGCGGCCAGGCTTTTCCAAGGAACTCGCCAAAACGAGTGGTGGCATCATCTCGAAAACCCCAATCCATCTCTGTGATGGGAATAATGCCGTCCTCGCTGTCAGTAAAAATTTTGGCTGGATCCGGATCAAAGCCCGCCTTGCCAGGGTGCGCGGTGATCAATCCTGGTTGATCGAGATTGTATCGCCCCATCATGCAACCGATGGCATAAGAAATCAGTTCCTTGGCCGTATCCTCTCGAAAGCGATTCCAACCGGCTTCTGCGGTTAAATCTCCTCCGTAGCGGTACTTCGGATTGACCGTCAGCGTGATTTGTTCCAACGGCACTTCGGGAGTCAATTCTTCTTCAAGTCCATAGGCTTCAATGAATAAGCGGTTGTTTTCTTCCTCCAAGCGTTTCGTCTCTGTTATATTATTTTGAGACTGTTTTTGCCAGTTGAGGAAGGATTGTTCGAGTTTTTGATTTTTGATTTCAGGTTGCAGTAATGGAAAAGTCTGAAAATCCCAGGAAGTCTCAAAAGAATCCCAATCTTGTGCGGCTTTATCAATGATTGGTTGTATGATGTTTTTTTCTATAATGTTTTGTATAACGGGAATCCTTGATATATGTCCTTGCTCGAAATTTAAGGTTTGAGAGATTGCAGACAAAAAACAAAAAGTTAATTTGGAATTTAGTAATCCAGATAAATTAAGAATTTGTTGACGATTCTCGCATAGGATTTTCATACCCGCATCGGTAAATATAAACCCATTTTCTGTCGCTCTAGTCGAAAAATTACTTGATGTAATCTTTCCCCAAGTTATGCCTTCTTTAAAATAATGTTCAACATTTTGTGGTCGAGAAAGAAGTTTCCCGTTTTCGTTTTTAAAGTTCTTAATTTCCTCACCATCGTTTTCCCAATTTACAACAAATTCATTATTGCCATACCATTTTCTAAACCCTCCCCCTTTATCACACGGAAACCATTTTTTCCCACTTTCCTGTGCTTCTTCGCGAGAGCGATACTTAAAACCAATTCTCAACGTGTCAACTTCCCAAAATAGTCGCAAAAATCTGTCATTATCACTCGTTTGTAATCCTACTTTGGCTTCAACCATACTTCCTAATGGTTGATGGTCATAAAAAATTTCTTTCACCCGATCACTGACCCAATACGCAAGCGGACTGCCAGGAATCTTTTTGAAATCATCGGAAGAAGCCGTGAAGCGATAGCCACAATCCGGGTTTTGAATCGCTTCTAAAGTCTTTGGTGCTTGATTTTGATGGCCTTTAAAATCTGACAGTTTGATAAAATCACCTTGCAAAGATTTAATGCAATCATGGGATAAAGTAAATGTACAGATCGGCACTGTTGCCTCAGCAAATCCTGAATACTCCAATTGTACTAAGGTTGTAATTGAAGCATCATTGAATAATTTGCACCGCAAATCCTCGTAAGAAGAAATAAACATCCATACAAATGGACTCATAAACCCGAGCTGACCGGAAGGCTTTGTCATCTTGAGATTTTTGATGATAAATGCTGAAAATAGATCTTTTTCATATCCTTTAAACTGATCTTTCAAATACTTTTTAAGATCCGCATTCATCCCTTTACCGCCCATGTAGGGAGGATTGGCGATCACACAATCGTATTTTTTTGCCAGCATGATGGCTTGTTGCACCAGGGGCTTTAGGGTTTCAATGGCATGGTGAAACTCCAAGACTCCTTGAGCGTCAATTTTTTCAAGTTGAATTTGCAGGTTTGGTAGGACAGAGGCCAGTTCAGGAGGGATTGAAATGAGAGAACCAAACGTTTTTGCGTCTTTAAAAAGATGGATGAGTGGTTTGGCATGATCCGCTAAATCACTGTTGGAAAAAGAAGAAAGCATCTCATCAGGAGCAAGGTGTTCTGTCCCTTGAATGGCCATGACATTCATTTGAACCGAAGAACCCGCGGACAGAATCCGGTGATCATCCGCTCTCGCTTTCATCAAGAGGGCAAACCCCGCTAATTGGGCGGCTCGTTGATCAATGTCCAATCCGTAAAGATTTTTCTCTAAAATGAGACGAGGAATATCACGACTCCGATAGCCTCGTTCTAAATAAATTTCTTTGAGAATTTGAGAAGATGATACGCTTCAACCAGGATATGACCCGAACCACAAGCCGGATCAAGGATGGTCAATTTTTCAGGATCAAGGGATTTTGGAGTGATGTTTGCCAACTGTGCTTTGACGGCTTCCGTTTGTTCGGCGGGTTCGATATAAAACTCCATTTTGTCACGGATTGCGGCGTTTGGATAAGTCGCTAACCATTGCCGGCCTAAACTGTTTTGCACCATATATTTGACAATCCAGTTGGGAGTGAACAACTGTGTCGCGGCGGGAATATCCTCACTTTTGACGACTTTGCCAATCACGGCATCTTTTTTTTCTGAAATATAAAACTGATATAACCAACCAATGATCTCGACTTCTTGCCAGTCTGCTTCATCAATCGCATTGACCAGTTTTCGGATTAAAGAATCTGTATGGAGTAAGTGATCCGGTAAAAGCAATTCTGTTTCATTATTGATCCGCTCAAACAAAAATGGCATCGCTTGATGGAGCGCGCGGCACTGAGCAAGCAATAACCGCCTGTACAGTTCTGCGTCTTGATTGCCTGCCAGCTTCATCCGTATTATTTCATCTTTTTTAATCCCCGGAAAACCCACCTGTGGCGCTTCTTCTAAAATCTGAGGATGGGGTTTCCCGTCAGGATGGCTCAAAACTCTCAAGCCATGCCCCAGAAAATCATGAAGCTCCATGTACCGGATCGCCACGAAACGGTTGAACCATGAATAGGCAACGGCTTCCATCACCTGATGAAACCCGTCTTGCTTGATCCACTCTTCCAGTCGTTTACGTAGTTCCCCAACTTTCTTGGGAAAAGACCGTCCTCCAATGATGGCTGTTTCACCCTGAATCATGACGGGTTCGGTTGTTTCCTCCGTGATCCCCAGTAAAGTAGCCCGTTCAACGACGGCTTTGATGAAGTCATTGCGGGCTTGAGGCGCATAAGATTTGAGTTTGTTTTTGTTCATGGGGGTCTTGCATTTTGCCACTACTCCAGCAATTGATAATGGAGGAATGTTAGGTGCGGTTTGTTTTCCGTGACACGCTTATTTTATCTGGATTTTCTCATTATTCTCAATGGTACGCATCAATTTCTGTTCGAGTGTTTCGATGAATTCTTTGATGTCTTCTGGAGTTTCCAGATAGGTTTTTTGAACCAGCCTAGCTGGATAAATAGCGGTGGTTTTTTGAATCGGTTGATCACTGGGAGGATTTAAGGCATCCAATATTTCCTCTAGTTTTTCACCAGCAGTGTGTTGAGCATAATGGATATTTGGAATACTGACTTCTGCTTGGATTCTTTTTTTAATATCTTGCAATGGTTTTAAAGAAAGATTGCTTGTATCTGAATCCGCTTTAACTTCCTGCAATTTAGATTTGATCTGCTCAATCATCGGATTGATTGCTTGACTCGCCGCGTCTCTTTTTTCCTCAACCAACTGCTCATTAACGGGCTTAATGCTGGCTATGAGAGCATCTATTTCTTTAATCATCCCATAGGGATCTTCTGCGTAGCGTATTTCTTTGAGTCGCTTTAGCGAAGATGAAGCTCCACGATCTGATTGTAAAACTTCCTGATTGAACCCAAAAGTCTGCAATGCCTCAAGCAACCGATCCCAGGTCGATATTTGATTCTGATAAAAATCCTTGAGGTCGTGAAAATCAGCTGACAAATCCTCAAGGTCATTTGATGACTGATTGAATGCTTGAATAAACTGATAACTGTCTCGATGGGGCAAGATTTTCTGCAATGTGGAAAGACTGGCAGTGATCAATTCAATGCCTGGATAGTTGCCCCTCTCTGCCATCCCTTTGTAATTGTCCAGATTCTGAGTCCACTCGGTCAGGTGGTCCTTTAAAAATTTGTACAATTCCACTTCTGAGTTTGGCCCTACTTGAGCAAATAGTTTGTTCCCTAACTTCCGTGCTTTTTCTAGAGTCTGTGGCTCAGTAACAATTTTCTTTAAGATCGAGATTTGCTTCCAGTGAGTGGTTTTACAAAAATAATTAGCGGCTTTTTCAGAAGTTAAATCGCCTCCAGCCAGCATCAAGGTAAGCTCATTGCTCATTTTTAGCTTTGCGACCAGAATCACAATTTCCCAGTCATTCCAGCCAAAAGGAGCGGACTTGAAATGAGTGACAAGATCACTCAACAGCAGGTTGACATTTTGAGTATTTTTTAGACCAATGAATTGAACAATTTCCTGGATGGCATCTGCCTCCTGATCGAAAAAATCGGTTTGTTTTACATCACTGAGCTGGAAGATTGCTTTGATTTCTTGCTGAGGGGTGTCATGGATTGTTTTGAGGTATCCCAATTTGAAAAATATATTTTCAATCAGATAAAGGAATGATTCCTCAAGAGCGTTTTTTGGATTGGAGGCTTTGGTGACAATAGATTTTCCAATGGCAAAATAATCAGCCTCCCGAAACAGAGTATTGAGAAGATCAATCAGGCGACGGAGGCGTTCGCTGTTTTCACCTTGTTGATCGGTTAATATTTTTTTAATCGTGGAAGACGCGGACGCATCGTGTTTATTTCGAATATATTTGTCGGTTTTTAACCAGATCCCCAGTTCACCACCTAATGCGGGATCATCTCCCATTTTTACGACAACCCGTCCACCATTTGCTAAGCTATCGGAAAGGCATTTGGCATCATTGTAAAACGTGTAATTATCCGAGAGAGGGGTGACGAGTTCCAAACGTAAATCATGATCCAACCCGCCTTTATATGGATGGCCATCACAGAATCTGGAATAGTTATAATCGGTCTTATTAACCAGATACCGGAATTTGTTGGAACTTTTTAAAACGTCTTCAAATAATAATTCGCTGATTTTTTCTGTGTCTTCGTTGCCTTCAAGTGTCACTTGCTTGATTTCCTGACTGACATCTCGTTCTTCATTGGTCAGAAAAAAATAAAGTTCTCCATTACGATTGATCAGTGTTTCTTGTTCAAGTTTGAGTAAGCTCTCCTCAATTTGTTTGCGCAATCGAATCCGGTCCGCGTCTATTTCATCTATCAATAAAGTCACCAAATTAGCAACAGTCGTCCTCACGATGTCTACATAGCGCACTAAAAAAAGAGTTTTTAAAACGTCAATGTCGAATGGTTGTAAAGAGGGGTTGGTGGCCGCTTGAATGATGGTACGACTGATGGCTGTTTCCAAAAAACCTTCAATTGCGGGGTAGAAACTGGATAAGGGAGCCAGTTTGTTTAAGGATTCTTTTGCGATACTTTGTGCCGCTAGTTGAAACGCATCTAATTGAGATCGTTCTCCGGCGGCCAAATGACTGCCTGTCGCTCCTGCTTTACGGATGGATTCAAAGACTTTCTGGATCAGTTCAAAATGGTAGGGAACAAAAGGATAATTGTTAATGAAACTCTCTGGGTCAGTATAATTTTTTAAAGTGGCTCCTGTTTCAAAGCTGAGTTGATGTTTAAGAATAGCGCCTTTTTGATCGAAAATTTTTCTTAACTCATTTTTTGCGGATTCTTTTTTTTTCAGAATCCGTGATTGGATCACCTCATCCGTGTTGGAACTGGAAAGTTTGACTCTTGTTAGAAACCGGCCTTGAATTTTTGAAAAATCGTTTATTTTACGAGTATTGAACTCACCTAAAACAGTGTCAATATCTTCTTGGGATGTAACCATCACCCAGGCACGTCCTTCACAAAAAGTTCCTAAATTTTCTGAGATGGTTTGCAAGTTGAGCATCAGACTGGTGTCACTTCCGATAAACTGGCCGACTTCATCGACCAAGAATATAATTCGGTGATGAGCGCCTTTTTGATCCAAGTAGGACTTTACGTTTTTGGCAAATTTTTCAATGTTCATACTGAAGTTTTCAGTCGCTTTATCAAACCATTTTTGTCCATCTTCCAGACTTTGATTTAAAGCTTTAGACAGCGCTTCAACCACCTGGCTTTGTCTAAATTCATAGGCGTCACGTTCATCAACCCAATTTCTTCCATCGAGTTCTTTAAACGCTTGCTGGAACACCTCCAGTTTTCCTTCTCTTTTAAGATAATTTTCCATTTTGGCAATATGTGGGTGATCCCCGCTGAACCCTTGCATTTCATTAAATACCCTTAAAAATACTTGGAAAATGGCATCCCTCCCATCTTTACTAGCCGCCTTTGTATCAATATTGAACAAGATCACATCCGTGTCTGAGCTAACAACCCGTTTAAGATCGCCTAAAAGAATGTTGTCCTCAATTTTATCCTCAAAAAAATCAATCGCTTTTTTGGTAATTCCTGAGATGGGGTCTTTGACCTCCTTATTTTCTAACAGGTATGAAAGAATTTTAATGAAATGAGATTTACCAGAACCAAAAAAGCCAGAGACCCAAGCCCCCATTTTAGAGGTGATTGCTGGATCACGGGGATTGTCCATGACTTTCAGGTAAGCGGTTATGAAAGTTTCCAGATGTCTTTTGAGTTCTTTGGTAACCACATATTCCTCCAACTCCTGCCAGATGATGGATTCTTCTAGCTGTTCTGCTTTGACCACTCCATTGATGGATCGGAATAAATCTTTTTCAAATATGTCTTGAACCTGCATAATCTCTCAAAGTTGAATGGTTGGCTGATGCGATAAACCGCCTGTGATTTACGGAACCAATTTAAATGCCCTGTAATAATTATTATTTTCCAAAATGTTGAATAATTTTAAACTCTGCCCATCATAGATTCCAGGGTACATCATCACCAAGGGGGTTCCTTTAAAAATTGAATGAAGATTACTCAGCAACGTATGGGTTCGGATTAATGGGTACATGTTGCCAACTCCTGAAATCAGCACTAGATCGTGTTTTACTGGATGAACAGTCTCTTCGAGATACTTGGAAAAACGAGATTCACGCAACGGCCCTTCTTTCAATGCTTTCTTTGTAGCAAGATCTCCTTTATCTTTTTGTAGCTTAAACGTGTTTTCCAGAAGATTTCTTTCTTTCAGATAATCAGTGAGAACTTTAAACAAATTGATGTGGGTGACGTTTAAATCAGGATGGCTCTGTTTCAATTGTTCCATCAGAATTTGTAATGATTCTCTAATTTGCAGTTCCGCTTCAGGAGGGTAATCAAAAATATAGAAACCAATCTCATTTCCCAGACCTTTGTTGGAGTGCAATTCTTTTGATTGGAGTCGTTCTAAAACTTGATTCCAGCGGTTTCTCAATCCGTCATTCATATTTTTTATTGCTATTTATTTGACTCTAATTTGTCTTCAAGAATAGACATTCAGGCATCTTAAAACGTAATCCTCATGGTTTGTCTTTAAATAATCCAATAACTCTGGATCGAGGTATACGGGGGTCAATCGACCAGAATTGATGTTTTCAAGATACTGTACATCTGCCAGTATTCGGAAAGTGATCCTGCGTATTTTTTTTAGAGTTGTTTCAGAATAATTCTTAATTTCTGGAGCAACCTGCTGACACGTTTCAAAATATAATTCCCAATCTCTTCGGCCAATTTCAGGTTTAAATTGCTCAATATTTTCCCTAAGAACTTGATCCATAAAGTCACCGATCAAATGGCTATGCTTAACAATAGATGCCAACAGTGCTTGTGACGCTAAAGTGGTATCTGCCTTTGCAACAAAATCCCACAGTTCAGGTTTCATCAACTGGAGTCGATCTCGAATCAGTGCTGCGATCCCTTGTGCCGTTTTAGGGCTTCTTTTCTGTAAAATATTATCCACAACTATCGCTTTGTTCCAGCCATCTTTGTAGACGCCATCCAACAACAGTTGAGCGATTTGACGACTCTCCGGCAATAAGAGGGATGTTCCTGTAACGATGGTTGCGCTGTATTCTTTTGAAAGTTGGAGCATAGAATTATTGGGATGACTTTGCTAAATTTTTTACTCTAATTGTATCGAACTAGATGGTCAAAACAAAACCATTTGTGATTGATGGATCAGGTATTGTTTGGGATATAAAATGAAAAAAATTAAAACGGACCATCTTGAAGATCAATGAAGTACGACAAATTCGGCAAAGTTATTTTTTCCCTTAAAGAAACGGGCGCATCTGTCGGAAATAGTAAGGAGGAGAAGACTTTGCCCACCTTAGCGGATGGGGATTGGATATTGGGTGTTCTGATTCGAGTGCTCGATCAAAAATATTGGATGCTTTGAAACTGATTGGATTCAATCGTTTTGGGATCTACAAGATTTTTTGCATGTGGATGGAGATCCCAGTAAAGCAGCGAATGTGACATGGTGGGGGGCTTAGATTAAACAGATTGAGTGACTTTGAAATATTGTATTATTCAATATTCGATTGAATCACAATTTCTTGCCAAGTATCTGGCTTGTCCTGTCGTAAGTTCAATTTTGGTTTCTCCTAAAATCAAACTGTGATAACAATTATTTTCTTCTTTATTTGAAATAACTCTAAGTAATTTGTCTCGACACGTTGACACCTTAACTCTAGCTTCTCCTTTTAGATCACCGAGTCGATTTATTAGTGATTCTTTGACCTCAGCTTCGGTTCTCCCAAAACATCGATCAACAGATACACCTTTTGAATCCTTAAATAAGGCTGACGAAGGGCGATCTTTATCTTTCTTCCAGAAACAAGGTTTTTGCCTAATGGCTCTATGTAAAATTTCTTGGTTTTCTATTTCATCAGGAATCATATAACTCTAAAAACTTATCTGAAGCAGTAATTAAATCGTTATAACAATAAGATTCTGATGAATGATGATCCTTCTCATAATAAATTTCAAATGAATTTGAAAAAATTTCTACCTCACAGTATTCTCCATTTGTTTTTTCAAATTCAATTTGAATTGAGTCTCTTGCAGTAGGAAAAATGGAAAGACTTTGACTAATTTTGAGCGTTGAAGTTAAAAAATTATCTGCCTTTACAATGAGATTTTCCTGTATTCTTTCAGCGTCATTTCCATTCCAATTCTTTTGAAGTTCCCGGAAAGAATCTAATTTAGATTTTAACTCGAAATAAGGCATATTAAAATCTTTATATAGGTCGCTGATTGCAAATGAAGTTTTATGAAATTCTGGTGCAATTTTGACTCCATAATCAGTTTTATGATCGCCTAAACTCTCCGACCAGACTATTGGATTTTTATTTTTTTGATCTAATTCAGGTGGTAGCTCAATCATATTCGGGTTCTAATGTCTCAATAAATTCTGGTTTAAGTAATTTAAAAAAGACTGATTTATTTAAATCATGAAGGTCACTAGCTTTACTAATAATTGATTTTTTATTAATTTCAATATTGACCTCCGTTGAGGAATCAATACCAATCATAGGCCCAGTTTTAGTATCTTTCCCATTTCTAAAAGTGGCTTCACTCGCAATGTCTATTTTCACTACAAAATAACCATCTTTATACAAGTTAGAAAATTGATAGTTCGTTCTTTCATATGTAAGTGGATCGGATATTTCATATTTTATATGGTTCGAAATATCATTTTCAAATATATCGATTGATCTTTGTCCTAACCTAGTAATTCTCTGACAAACTTCACTCGCAATAAAATTTGAGATTACTGTTTTAATATTAGGAAAGAACTCATTCCATCCAATATATGGATAGGGTGAACTCATGGTTATAACTTTAGGACCAAACTGTATCAGTATTGAGTTTAGAGAAGCTTTATAGTGAGGAGAAAATCTTAAATTTTCATCTGCGTTTCTTATTGCTTCAGGAATCTGTAAAACAGGTAATTTTTCCAAAATTTTCAGTCCTTCCCCCAAGCAATTTGCTATTATCCCAGGAATAAATTCAGGCTGCTGATTGGATTCAAAGCGGATTTCAAATATCGATTCAACTATGGTTGGTTTTCCAAGTCTAGTGGGTAATTTTTCCATATATAAAATAGCTTTCCAATATGGATTTTATGAAAAAGTGTAGTAGAAATTTGTTTATCTTTTTACCAATACGCCATTGTTAGAATATATTCAATTGTATTCTTTGTCGATAGGAACCTAGTAAAATGGAAATGTTCACCGAGTGAAGATGATTAATGTCTAGATTCAAGTTTTTGCATCTTTGCTAGTAAACAAGTGAATAAAGCCGAGTCATGAGGAATTTGGGATTTACAAAAACTTTGTCCATGTCGATGGAGACCCAGTAAAGTGGCGAATGTGATGTGGGTAGGGGGAACTAATCAGTAAAATATTGTTCCAATAGAAAATAAATATTTGCGAGGAACAAATTACCTAACTTATTAGTATTAGTGCACCTCTCATTATAGAACTCTTTAAGAGTTTGCAAAGGGTATTGCTCTCCTGAGGCTTGGTTTGGAAAGTTTATGATAGTATTGAGATCGTAGACTTTAGATCTATCAAAATTCCCTGCTTCATCATTTCTAAAAACGTAAACAATATAAATTCCTGTGTGCAAAGCAAGAATTTCATTTGCTAATCGGTCTTGTTTAGTCGGTTGATTTGTATGCAGGGTAATAAAAGGGATAATATTGAGAATACCGATACTGATCGAAGCCGCAATTTTATGGCGATCAATTAAGGAATCTTTATTGAACATCAATTTGTGAAAAATAATTCTTTCTTTTTCATATTCTTTAAACAATTTTTTTTTAAAACTTTCATAGGTAACTCCCTTTCTTAAAGCAAGGGAGTTTGTTCGTGCAATTTGATTTTCCCAAATTTGATCAAATGTCTTTTGCTCCATTATAACAATTCTTCCTTTGCCGGTGCTACATATTTTTTAAAACTCCGAGAATCCAATTGATCAATGCTCTTTTCAGAGTTTACCAACATCATATCTTGTTTAAACTCTTCATCTGTCATTGGGTCAGTCATAGAGAATTCTTTCCTTTTCATCATTTTAAGCTCATTCATTTATAAACTCCATTCGATTTGATTTATTTCAAACTGGAAATATCTCTTCTATATTTTTTGTTAAACCTGCGACAATTAAATTCTTAGGCCTATCACTTATGTCAATTCCTTTCTTAGCACGAGAAATAATTTTAACAGTTATCCTTTGCCCAATTTTTTAAATATTTTCAACACCAAGGTATCTTGGGGCAAAACTGAGGATTTCTGATTTTTTAATTTATTATTTTCCATTAATAATTACTGGACAGTTCTAGACAGTCAAGTTAAATTTGACACTCCCCATGTCTAAAGAATTGGTAGTCTCATTGTCAGGTATTTTTTTCAGCCTTGTTTTATTCCTATCAATACACAAAGTGCATTTTCCCTCTGATTTACACTCACCTCCTCTTTTGGAGCGCCCTGTTAAAGAAATTCAAGTGATCCATTACAAACTAATAATGATCGGGAAAAATAAAAAAGGGGATTGGGTGGAATTCAAAGGATTTCACCTTTAATTCGGTCACACAATTTCTCTTAGGAATTTAAAAGGATTTTTAGATTTGGAGCGAGAAACGAGGTTCGAACTCGCGACCTCAACCTTGGCAAGGTTGCGCTCTACCAGCTGAGCTATTCTCGCTTTTTGGGAAGGAAGTCATATTTGTAAGGGATTACTGGTGCAGAGTCAATTTTTTTTTCATTGGTGCTCCCTCTCAATTGATGATATAACCCTCAAACTGAGGTGAGGTGGTGCGAATTAATTTGGAGAAATAGGATAACAAAACATGCGAAGGTGATCTGGAAAAGTTTTCTACCGACTGCACCAGCAACACCGGCTTTTCTCTCCTGGAACGCCTCCTTTACCTGGATCACGTTTGGGGTAGGATGTCTAGCTTCCCTCGGATTGATTTTACGATATGGAGTCAACGTTTTTTTTCTAGACGAATGGGATCTTGTCTCTCAATTTTTTCAAACATTGAATCAAGGAGGTTCCCTCTGGCCGGCGGTGTGGGAACAGGCAATGGACCATCGCCCTGCTCTGCCTCGAATGGCGGTCTATCTTCTCACTCTCCTCCCTTCGCTGGATGTGCGCTATTTGATGCTCTTCAATCAGCTCCTCCTCTGGTTGACTATTTTTCCATTGCTTGCCACCATCCAAGGAAAAATCAAACACACCCTCCTGCATTTGTTTTTTATTGATCGTGAGCTTTCTTTCTCCCACCCACCACTCCACTCAAATTTGGTCCATGCAAATGGCATGGTATGCGATTTGGTTCGGGGGAATCTATTCCACTTATTTTTTATCAAAATACCAACTGAGTTGGGTCGATTTTAGCTGCGGATTATTCTTTGCGTTCATCGCCTATTTTGCAGGATTGGCGGGTGTGATTTGTTTACTCAATGGTTTGGTTTTACTAGGATTGCGAAGCGTTACTGAAAAAAAACATCTCATCGGGATGGGGCTATGGTTGATTGTCACGGTGGGAGCATTGATCTTTTATTTTTTAGATTTTCAATCCAACAGCGACCGTTCATTATTTTATTTTGTGGATCACCCGTTGGAAACCCTGATCTTTGCCTGTGCCATGTTGGCCAATCTTGTTGGCACCGACTACGCCCCTGTTTCGGCAGTTATTGGAGGGTTGGGGCTCTTCTATTTAGGGTATCTTTTTTGGCAAAAGCGTTTTCAGGAAAATTTATTCATTTATGGCATCATGCAATATTCGCTGGCAGCCGTCGCTGTCATTTCAATCGGGCGTGCCGAATTTCAATTGGAACAAGCTTTCGCCCATTATGACCTGATGACCATGCCTTTTTGGGTTGGGTTGCTGCTCCTGGCAAACCTTCCTCAGCGTTCCCATCTGTTTCTTCTCATCGTGATGGGACTTTTGCTCTTGGGCACTGCGAATAAAAAATGGTGGAGACTCGAACATTCCTATTCCAACCGGATTCGAGGAGAGCGTTGTTATCATGCTGTGATGGCTCATCCTCATCCAGAAAAAATCAATCCTGATGTGTTGCCTTACCGAGATTGTAAATTTTTGGGACCTGTGGAGTTTCGTCAGGACACCATCCGGAAAATCCTGAAATTGAAGGATCTTGGCATCATTTTCCTCCAAGATCGCTCCTGAAGGGAAACAATCCCCCTGCTCCCTCTCTGGCATCAAGAGAGGGAACGACGATCCCTAGGAAGGGAGTTTTATTTATACCGTGCCCGCTCCATCAATTTGACAGCCGCCTCCTGATTTTTTCCAGCCGCGGCAATATTGACCGCCTCCTTTTTAAATTCGCTGCCCCACCATTTGCTCAAAAGCGGGTTTGGCTTCACGTTCGAGTTTGCCGGGTATTCCATATTGTCATCCGCAAAAAGGTTTTGTGCGTCTTCGGAACTGAGGAATTCCAGCAATCGGATGGCATTCTCCTGGTTTTTCGCGTGTTTGGTCACTCCGGCGCCTGAAATGTTGACATGAACGCCACGATCTTTTTGATTCGCCCAAAAGAGGCTGACCGGAAAATTCGGGTCTTTTTTCAGTTCCCTCCCCAAATAATAAGTGTTGACCAGCCCAACATCGCATTTTCCTGCGGCAATCGCTTTCAAGACTCCTGAATCTTTTGATTCAATGAAGGGGTTATTCTTCATCCATCCGACAACCGTTGCTTTTGTTTTTGCTTCCCCTAACGTGTGAATCATAGTCGCAATCAACGATTTATTATAAACTTTTTTAGAAGTCCGCAAACACAATCTATTTTTCCATTGCGGATCAGCCAAGGCTTCGTAAGTTGACAATTCACTCGGTTTGACACGTCCTTTGTGATAAACAATCGTACGCACTCTGACCGTCAAGCCATACCAGTGCCCTGCGGGATCTCTCAAACTGGAAGGAATGTTGCGCTTTAAAGTGCTGGAAGAAACGGATTGCAAGACGCCGCTTTGTTTTGCTAACCATAAATTGCCCGCATCGACAGTGATCAACATATCCGCTTTTGTGTGTTTTCCTTCCGCTTTTAAGCGTTCGATCAATTCGGCTTCATTCGCAGTCAAATATTCAACTTCAATCCCTGTCTTTTTCGTAAACGCATCAAAAGCAGGTTTGATCAGTTTCTCAATTCGTGAAGAATAGACACTGATGACCGCACCATTTGCCAAAGAAACGCTTGGCGTCAATAAAAAAATCAACCCACATAACATTAGAAAATTTCTCAATCGTTTCATTTTAATTCCTTTCAGCTAATTAAAAAAATTCGTATATACAAACATTATAATTATTCTATACGAATTTAATTTTGGAGTCAAAATAAAAATGACGCTCCTTTTTTTTAGTTGACAATACGGAACTGATTCGATAAATGCTTCTTGTGAGTAACGAAGGGTAGGAATGAGTTGCGCTGACGAGAAAAGAATTTCCAGCAAGAATTGTCTTGCTTTGAGCAGTGAAAAATCATGAATAGAATAAAGGAATGGTATGAATAAAAGATTGAAGTCACTGCTGACTCTGACCCTGATAACAGGATTGGCATTCTCTGCGATGGCGGCGGAAATGGAATCAAAAGTTGGTGGTAAAGCGGTCATTTTTCTGGGGCAGTATGATTCTGGGAAAGACGGAGAGGAGTCCTATATTTCTGATTATGGAGAAGCGAATCTCCATGCTACTATGAAATCTGGAGAGCTTTCTGGCTATGTTGAATTAGAATTCCGTACGGGCGGTGCTTACAATGCCAACAAACTCCAGGATACTCAGGCATGGATCCAATGGGAGAAAAAGAAAACGGCTGTAAAATTAGGCACCATTGTCACTCCAGAAGGCGTTCCTTTCGGTTATGGAAATCTCACCACCGCGCTTCCCGCTGACTTCACTCTGCCGTTATTCACGAGTGCGTATGTGGAAGATTCAGGGGTCTCCGTCCGCTATAAAGGCATCAAAGGACATTCGTTGGCCGCGACCTATTTTACGGTTGCTCCCATGAAAGGAAACGATACGAGTAAACGATCAGAAGGAAATGGGTATGCTGCGGGGGCTTCTGGTAAATTCGGCAGTTTCGATTATAAACTCCAATATTTGGGTGAAACCCAGGATGATGTCAATAATAAGGACGATAAAGCGTTGAATGCAGCGGTGACTAGCACGGACTTGAGATATTCGACAAAAGCTTTTGCCCTTTCTGTTGATTACTTAACGATCTCACGTCAATCTCTCGACACATTTAAGTCAAAGGTCGAAACGTTAGATTCTGAAACGGTAGTGATCCTTGCGGCAAAAGCCAAGAAAGTAGGCCCGGGAAATGCAATGCTCGCATATGGCACCGCTAATTTCCCTGACGGCAAGTCTAGTACACGTAAAGAACGGGTCAAAACGGGAATACACGCGACCTACAATTTATTGAACCTACTCCCAGGGGTTGTGCAATTTAGCTATCTCAGTGAAAAAGACGATTATGCCTCTGATGTGAAGGATGCTAAGGAGGTTAAGATCAAAGATACCGTGGCGACCTTTGTGGGCGTTGGAATGAAACTTCAATTTTAATTATTTCGTTTGCCCTTCAGAAGTTTTAAAATTTTTCCCTGTTGGGCTTTTCTCGGAGAGCCAGTTTTTTCGTAAGAAACGTGGGTTTCTTCACTTTTTTTAACTTTTTCTGCAATCAGCCAAGAAATTTTAAAGTTTCGCTTGCAGATTCTAAATTATTCCATTAAACAATTGCATTGCTGAGTGTAATTTTTGAGGTTATCCGCTAGGTTTTAAGAAAAGGATTCCTTTGAATCAATTAAATAAATTAAGGAGTGGTATGAAAATAAAACAATTGTTATTGCCTGCTTTTACTGTGGCAGTCGGTATGTCATTTGTTGCGGCAGAAGTAAAGGCCGCTAAAGAAAATGTCGATTTTACGGGGCGAGCTCGTGGCTGGTATGTGTCTAGCTCTGATAAAGCTGACAGTAAAAAGTCGACTAAAGCGACTAAAGCGACTAAAACGATTTCTAATACGCAATTTAAAGCGGATGGTCGTATGGGTTTCCAGTTAAGTGAAACCGAAGGAGACTGGACAGGTTCGGCTAAAGCAGAGTTAGAAAGTCACAATGATGGATCTGATGGGGCATACACCACAGGTTATCGTGACGTATGGGCTCAGGTTGAAAATAAAATGTTTGCGGTGAGAGTTGGTCGTCAATGGCATGGTGATTTTTGTGTAACCGCCTATTATCCGCTTGGAGTAGGTGGTGATGATTGTATCGGTGGCTTGTTAGATCGTACTCAAGGTGTGAAATTTAGCTCCAAAGGGTTACCCGTTTCACTTAATTTTAACTATGTAGATGTTGATGCTGAAGGCAATAGTGATACAACAGGGTATGGTGGAAATGTTACCTGGAGTATGAAGTCTCTGACCGTCAATGGTATTTATGAGAGTAAAGACACCGCAGGGAATAAGGACAAAGGCGGCAATAAAGACAAAACTGCCTCAGATGCTAGGTTTGGAATATTGGGAACTTACGTTCTAGGGAAGCTTACTTTCAGTGGCGGTTACGAGTCTACTAAAACCTCTTCTAATCAGGGAACACCTAAGACGGCTGCGGTGGATGCGGTGGATGCGGTGACGGTAACCTCGATTGCTGGTAACCCTGTGGAGATTAAACCTGCGGTGGCTGCGATGGCTGCAAAAGCTAAGTCAAAAGATATCGATGACGATCAGACCTTTATCGTAGCGGCTGTCGCATTTGACTTGGGCAATGGCATGGGTGTCGGTGCATTTCTTGATAGAACCCAAACCAATACCAATACGAAGATGCTTGATAAAAATGAGAAGTTGAAAAGCATGGATGACACTATCAAGACACAGTATACGCTGAGTTTTGAGAAGGCATTCCCTGTTGCTACGGCAACTGTGGGATATCATAGTTCGTCGCAAACTGCTCACAAAGGTAGGACCGGTACTTATGCCGATGGAAAAACATCTGCTGGAATTGCTGTTGGTCTTAAGGCTAGTTTCTAAATAGAATCATTCATTCTTGAAGTTCTATTCAAACCTGACTTTTCTTAGGAAAAGTCAGGTTTTTTTTTGCCTTCCGCAATCCCTCACTTAAATCCCTCACTCCACGTTTAAAATTCTTCCCAAAGCAATAACGAGATATAACGGAACTGGAAAGGCGGCTCCTAGAAAAGCCACCCTTTTTAGAGTTGGAGAAGAATCGGAGGAAGCTAAGCGGGATGTTTAGGACCATACGCCGCAAAATCAAATTCTGAGGATTTTTCGGTATATTGTTTGAAGTTCTCAATCATCATCCCGGCCAATTTTCCAGCCATTTCAAAATAAGCAGATTGATCACTCCAGGTATTCTGAGGATTGAGGATTTTTGAATCCACGCCCTCGACGGTTTGAGGAACCAGGATTTGAAAAATAGGATGCGGGATAAATTCGGCTGATTCAATGCTCCCGTCAAAAATCCGATCAAGGATTTTTCGAGTGACCGGAAGATCCATCCGCTTGCCAACCCCATAAGGCCCCCCAGACCAGCCTGTATTCACCAAATAGGTATTGGCCCCGTGTTGCTCAATTTTTTCGCCCAACAATTTAGCATAGACGGTGGGATGGAGAGCGAGGAATGGTCCGCCAAAGCAGGGAGAAAAAGTCGCTTGCGGCTCAGTCACTCCTCGTTCGGTTCCTGCAACTTTGGCGGTGTATCCAGAGAGGAAGTGATACATTGCTTGTTCAGGGGTCAATTTGGCCACAGGCGGCAAAATCCCGAACGCATCGCAGGTGAGGAAAATAATATTCTTGGGGTGCCCTCCCACACTGAGCGGTTTGACAATATTCTCAATATGGTAAAGAGGATAAGAGACGCGAGTGTTTTCGGTTTTGGAATCATCCGCAAAATTCACTTCATTGGAATTGGGTTTGAAACTGATATTTTCTAACAACGCGTCCCGTCGAATCGCTTGATAAATTTCTGGTTCTTTGCCAGCATCCAAATCAAGGCATTTCGCATAACAGCCCCCTTCAAAATTGAAAATCCCGTCATTCCCCCAACCGTGCTCATCATCGCCAATCAATTGACGTTGGGAGTCCGTCGATAAGGTGGTTTTCCCAGTCCCTGAAAGCCCAAAAAATAACGCCGTCTCGCCGTCTTTTCCAAGATTTGCAGAACAGTGCATCGAAAGGATTCCTTTTAAAGGGAGGGTATAATTCATCACTGAAAAAATCCCTTTTTTCATTTCGCCGCCATACCAAGTACCTCCAATAATCGCCATTTTTTTACTCAAATGAAAAACCACGAATACTTCGGAATTCAAGCCGTGTTCTTTCCAGTTGGCATCACTGGTTTTGCAGGCATTCAAAATGGTAAAGCTCGGCTCAAACCCTGCTAATTCTTGCGGTTCTGGCCGAATGAACATGTTTTTTACAAAATGAGCCTGCCAGGCAATTTCAGAAACCACCCGAATCTTGATTTGATCCTCCTCATGAGCGCCACAATACCCGTCCGTGACATAAAGGTTTTTTCCGTTCAATTGTTTTTTAGCGGTTTCCCAAAGATCTTCAAAAACAGCTTCTGAGACTTTTTTATTGACGTTTCCCCACCAAATATTGTCCCGTGAGGACGGTTCATCGACAAAATACTTATCTTTAGGAGAACGCCCTGTGAAACGCCCTGTATCCACATTCACGGCCTCCAAAGAAGTCAATTCGCATTCTTTATTGCGGAGTTCATGATCATACAATTCCTGATAGCTCAAGTTGTGATAAATTTGCTGAACCGCTGTAATTCCGACTTTTTCCAAACCCAGAGCACTGATACTCATCACCCTCCTCCTTTGAAAATTAGTATATCCTGTTAAATTGAAAGTGCGAATCCTCGCCTCTCAAATGAGATCTTGCAACGTGACAGATCATTGAACCAGGCGCTCAAGTTCGTTGATAATCGCTCACATAATCAGGCAGCCCGACCCCTTCTATTAAACGTGAATCGGCGATGGGCGTTTGGGGTGTCAGCATCAGGGGCAGCACTCCCGCCCATACGGGGATCGCATAATCCTCCTCATCATCGACAGGGGGGCCTGTTCTCACTTTTGCGGAGGCTTCTTCAATCGGAATAGAAACCACCAGGGTTCCTTGCAATTCTTTGTTGTTGGGTGCTCGCGCTTCTTTTGAACGGCCAGCAATGATATGCTCCACCAACGCCTCCAACACCTGCGCTTTTTCCTGAGGCTCATCAATGATTTTTCCTTTTCCCATCAGCACCACGGAGCGATAATTCATCGAGTGGTGAAAAGTAGATCGGGCCAAAACCAAACCATCAACATGTGTGACCGTGACGCAAACGGAACCCCCACTCCCGACATATTTTAACAAGCGACTGGCAGGGGCGCCATGCAGAATAAGCTGGTTTCCGACGCGAACATGGATCGTTGGAATGACAATCGGCGCGCCATCCTGAACAATCCCAACATGGCAAATGAGCGCTTGGTCTAAAATTTGATAAATGGCTTCTTGCTCGTGAGATCCACGCCCAGGCATCCGCTTGACTTTTGTTCGTGGGGTTTGCTTGATATCCGTCATTTTCAATGATTCCTTTCTCTGAGATTCTTGATTCGGAATGCAGAAGACAAACTCTTCTCCATCTTGATTTATATCAAGACTTTATGGATTGCTTGGTTGCTTGTAAAGGTCCAGTTTTAAAAATACTGACCGTCCAGATATGAAAAACCTAACCCTTTCCCTTTCAAATGAGCCCAAAGCGCTCTACTTAAAAATAGCTGATGCCATTCGGGGAGCGATCCGAAAAGGCCACATTTTGCCTGGTGAAAGAATTTTATCAACCAGGGAACTAGCTAAAGTTCTCCAAAGCCACCGTCATACCGTTATGAACGCTTTGAATGAATTAGTTGCCGAAGGCTGGATCATCGCAACTCAACGGGAAGGTTACCGGGTTTGTGACTCTTTGCCAACATTATATTTAGACAACACCCTCCAAGGAAAAAAACGCTCCCGCCCATCAATCCGATTTCATGGCAATTTGCCCGCTCTTCTTCTTTTGAGGAAGATCCAGAATCAATAGGGGATTATTGTTTTAAAGGAGGGACCCCCGATTCTCGTTTATTTCCTTTTCATGAACTCAAATCACATTTTTCTGATTCCTTAAAATTTCCATCAGAAGACATTTTGAGATATGGAAACCCTCTGGGATTATGTGGGATTGAGATCCAACAATGATCATCCGAATCCCTGTCTTTTTAGGGTTTGTTGATGCGGTTCAGCACAATGATTTTCTGATTATTTGTTCGCTGCCTCAATCGTTTTAAGACGTTCGTGTTTCTCCTCTTCTTTCTTATTTTTTGCTCGCAATCTCCTGATTTTCGCATCTTTTTCCATCGGCTTGTTTTCTTGTAAATAAAGGCTTTGGAGTGCTTCCGGTAAACTCGAAAGCAACACTTCTCTGCGCTTGCCACCGTTACCATACGCCTCGCAGGTGGCCTCGCCATTTCCCTTTTTTGATGATCCTTTGGGCAGAGCGATTTGCCACTCCGATGAGGTTTGCAAATTCAGAATTGGTGATCCAAACCTGTGTCGCACCTGTCATACTTGTCGCACCTTGCAAGTTTTGCGATTTTTGTTCCCTTGCTTCCTTCTTTTTAAACCTCTGAAGTGGGCACTTTAGAATTTGAGAAAGAAGAAGCTTTGCCTGCCAGTGCAGAAGTCAGTCTGAAAGCGAAAAATGAGACTGAGCCGATGCAAACTCTCTTCAAAGGCTCGCTCCACGCTCATGGCTATGCGGTCAATGCGCCACAACTTTTTAACCCCTTGCCAGTGAGGAATTGGGCAACATTTCGGTTCATGCCTTGACTCGGGATCTGTGCGCCTTGGCCAACTTAGGGGATCCCAAGATCGGGATTGAAGATCGCAATCTTCCCTTTTTTCAAGGACGTCAGTGCGCAGCATTGAGCTTTCGTTCGCTCTTGAAGCAACTGAAAGATCATGGCGAGCGGGAGGATTTGAGTTTTTATGTTGATCCGGCCGGCGTTTTTTACTGCGGGCGGTTTCAAAACTGGAAAAGTGATGTTGAAGTGCTGCAAGAAGGGGATAATTTATTGAGCTGGCAAGAGTCCTCTAACTCGCTGATCTGCTCGATTTTACCTCAAACCGGATTGTTTCATTCGCAAGCGATTAAAATTTATACAGACCAACACCCTGGCGTTTTTAAGCGTGTCGAAGGGGTTGAGCTTGAGTTTAAAAATGGAGAGTTTCAGCAGACCGTTTGGTTGCGGCTTTGACGAGCCCCTTCAAAATAGGGTTTTAGTTGTTGTGCGAACTACAATTAAAATAATTTGGGTTGGGATTCTTTTTTAGGATAAACGACACCGACGATGATAAAAGGATTCCGAGCTTTTTTATTATGATGTTCCAGTGTCGTGCCTAAAATGAGCGTGAGATCGTATTGAGAACTACAAATAAATTGTTCCCAATATTTCTCACGCACTTTTTGAACCGCAATTGCCTCGTCCCCCTCACTGTTTTTTAAACAATTCCGATATAAAGCTCCAATCTCCCAATCCTCGATCATCAATTGGCTTTGTTTACCGTCACAATCCTCAAAACGATATGAGAACTTAAAAGGCAATTTTTTAACGACCTGAAAGTCTTTTTCAACCGTGTCTGGATCATCAAATAAAGAGAGTTGTTGACGCTCATCTTCTAAAGCCTTTAATTTCTTTGGATTCCATTCTCTATCGACTGGCTCCGATTTAAAATCGAGATACTTTGACGGTTTAAATGCGGCTAATGAAATTTGATTCTTGTGAGCGAGGTGGATGATTTCAGTGCGCGAGGAAAAGGTGTGGATTTTGTTTAAAAATACTTCCTTACGTTCTGACCAATTATCCTTTGTGGATAAGGGAGTGCCAAGAGTGCGCAAAGTCTCTAAGTCTTTAATACGATAGGTTTCAGGGCGGTTGTCATGCGTTGACTTTTCAACACTTGCTTCGATCCATTGATATTTTTTGTATTTTTGATCCCCATACAATTGACGAAACGGGATCGGTAGAGCCGTCTCCATTCCCCGTTCTCATTGATTCCGGCGGTACAAACCAGCTCGTGATATTTTGTGGAAAGGGTGGGATAAGTTTTCACGGTGATTAAGATTTTCTCTTTCATAGATGAACGACCTCCATCGCGTTTGTTTCTTTTAATGAATCGCTCAAGCAATGGCGGTGACAGAGTTGAGGCAATTTCTCAAAGCAAGTCAAGGCCACCCGTTTGTGCTCACAGAGGGCTTGGCTCACCCGGGCCAAGTCTTCTTTTTTTTGAGACAACTCTTTGCGATATTGAGCGAACAACCGTTGATAGTCTTTTTCACTCTTGAGATTTTGACGATTTACTGAAGCAATACCGAGTCCCCTTAAAGACATATATTCAATTCCGATTTCCTCCAAATTTTGGCTCAACGGCTTTTGAGAAAACCCCGGTTTTCGGCTGACAGGATTGCCTCTAACATCACAAAGCAATTTTACATCATTTTCAGTCAGTTTGTTTAAATAGTCCTCAAGTCGCAACCCCTCATAACCTATTGTAAACAAGGTTTGAGGGATTGAGTTATCTTGAAGGTTTGAGAATTCCAAATTTTCCATAATGTTCATGGTGATCTCTTTTCCGGTTGTCAGTTTTTACTAACACCTGTTATTGGATTTGTGGGAAACTTCTCTTTATCATTAGAAAATAGATAAAACAAGCAGATCTTTAAGGAATGATTGAAAGAACATTGAAACAATTTTTTGAGCATTATAACTTTGTGATTTAAGCATCGCTAGCGTGGCCTGGGTCAACACGGAGCAGTTTCATTTAACAATCCAGTTTATCGGTGAGGTTGATGAGCTTCTGTTTGATGATATTAGAGAAGGGCTTTCAGAAATTCACGAACCGACCTTCTCGATTTCTTTGCAGGGAGTGGGGTTCTTTCCTCCACGAAAACAGCCTCGCATCCTCTGGGTTGGGATAGAAAAAAATGATGCGTTGCGCCATCTTAAAAAAAAGATCGATCATCGGTTGGAGCGTTTGAGGCTTTCTCTGGATAAACGCAAATATCAGCCTCACATCACCCTTGCGAGGTTGCACAATACGTTTGCGGATGAAGTCGGAACTTACCTTTTCCGATACAATCTGTTTAAGACTAACCCTGTTCAGATTACAGAGTTTGCTCTCTATTCGAGTTTGTTCTCTTCTCATGGAGCCGTTCATACCCTGGAAGCCTCCTATTCTCTCTCACAATCGCGATAGGTTTTAATTGATGACACCGGGAACCGCTAAAGTGAAACAAGGGATTTCCGCATCAAACATTTCGCCGTCTGTGATTTGCATTTGATAAGTCCCGTGCATGGTTCCCAGCGGCGATCTTAAATGGGAACCACTCATATATTCATGTTCTCCGCCGGGATTCAAAATCGGCTGTTCTCCGACGACTCCTTCGCCTTTCACCTCAGAAGTTTCGCCATTACTATCCGTGATGATCCAATGTCGGCTGATCAATTGTACCGTGTCATCACTCTGATTTTGGAGACGCACTCGATAAGCAAAAACATAATGCTCCTGCTCTGCGTCAGAATGTTCTTCAATATAAAAGGATTCTACCAAAACGGTCACTCCGCGAGTTGTTGCTTCTACCATAAATTTTTTCCTGTTTGAATAAAGAATAGCTTCTCATTTTGCCAATCGGCTTCTTGCGCTTCCATTAGAAAGAAGTTCGCAATTGAAATTAAAATTTGTCATACTACGAAATCCACTGTATCAGATAGATACTTGTAGGTGTATAGAATATATTATGTCAATCATTAATGCTATTTTACTAACCGATTTGATCAAGAAGGAAGATATGTCAAAAACAGTGAAAATTGCTGTTACTGGAGCCGCGGGACAAATTGATTATTCACTCTTATTTCGTTTGGGTTCGGGTGAAGTGTTTGGAGCGGATACTGCGGTAGAACTGCAATTAATCGAAATAGAACCAGCACTCCCTGCATTGGAAGGAGTGGTGATGGAATTGGACGATTGCGCGTTTCCACTTTTGCAAAAAATCTCAATCACCTCAGATCCGAATGTCGGATTCAAAGACGTGAATTGGGCGATCTTAGTCGGGGCGGCTCCCCGCAAAGAGGGGATGGAACGTGGCGATTTGATCAAAGTCAATGGAGGCATTTTTGTTGGGCAAGGAAAAGCCTTGACCAAGGCGGCTGCCGATGTTCGCATTTTGGTAGTGGGAAATCCATGCAATACCAACTGCCTGATTGCGATGAATCATGCCAAAGAAATTTCACGAGATCGTTGGTTCGCGATGACGGCTCTCGATGCGAATCGCGCCAAATCTCAATTGGCTCAAAAAGCAGGCGTTCTCAGCAAAGAAGTCACCAATCTGACGATCTGGGGCAATCATAGTGCCACTCAATACCCTGATTTTTATAATGCAAAAATTGGAGGGAAAGCCGCCACTGATGTCATTTCCGATTCAAATTGGCTCCAAAATGAATTCATCACGACTGTACAGAAACGCGGTGCCGCTGTGATCAAAGCACGGGGAGCCTCTTCTGCCGCATCGGCCGCCAATGGCGCGATTGATAGTATTAAAAATTTGATCAATCCGACTCCCGAAGGCGATTGGTTCAGCGTCGCTGTGCCGAGTGATGGCAGTTATGGTATTCCTGAAGGGATTGTCTATGGCTACCCTGTGCGGAGTGACGGCAATGCTTATGAAATTGTGCAAGGGGTTGCCTTGAATGAATTTGGTCAAGGCAAAATGCAAGCGACTCTGGCAGAGCTCGAATCTGAGCGGGATACTGTCAAAGATATGTTGTAAGTGCTCAATTGTTTGAAGTGCGGATCGACTGAACAGGCAAGGTTGCTTGTCTGATGATCAACTCATCTTTTATCTATTAGGAGAGTGTTATGAAAATTCATGAATACCAGGCAAAGCGTATTCTTGCAAAATATGGCGCGACGGTTCCCAGAGGGGATGTTGCCACTACTCCAGAGAAAGCGGTGGAGATTGCGAAATCACTTGGCGGTGAGGTTTGTGTGGTCAAAGCGCAAATCCATGCTGGCGGTCGCGGAAAAGGGGGCGGCGTGAAAGTCTCGAAGGGCTTGGAAGCGGTTGAAAAAAACGCAAAAGCGATCCTTGGGATGCAGTTGGTGACTCATCAGACCGGCCCGCAAGGTCAGACGGTCAAACAAATTCTGATTGAAGAAGGGATGGATATTAAAAAGGAACTCTATTGTTCACTTTTGATCGACCGAGGGACGCAATCCGTTGTCTTTTTAGCTTCGACAGAAGGAGGGATGGACATTGAAGAAGTGGCGGCGAACACGCCTGAAAAAATCTGTAAAATTTATGTCAATCCGACGATTGGACTGCGCCCGTTTCAAGCAGCCGAACTTGCTTACAATTTGAAAGTGGATGAAGTCAACCCCAAATTGGTGCGCCCAATGGCGGCTTTGATGACCTCTTTGTACAACGCTTTTGTCAACGAAGATTGTTCTCTCGTGGAAATCAATCCCTTGGTTTTGACAGGGGATGGGCGCGTGATTGCCTTGGATGCCAAAGTCACCTTTGATGACAGTGCCCTCTTTCGCCACAAAGATACTTTAGAGCTTCGTGATCTCGATGAAGAAGAAGCTTCTGAGGTGGAAGCCAGCCAAGCCGATCTGAGTTATATCAAACTCGATGGCAACATCGGTTGTATGGTCAATGGTGCGGGGTTAGCAATGGGAACAATGGATATCATCAAAAGTTTTGGCGGAGAACCAGCAAACTTTCTTGATGTCGGTGGAACCGCGGACCAGCAAAGAGTGGCAACCGCTTTCAGGCTCATCACTGCCGACCCGAACGTCAAATGTATTCTAGTCAATATTTTCGGAGGGATTGTGCGTTGTGATATTGTTGCTGAAGGGATTGTTGCGGCGTTTAAAGAAGTAAAGCTCGAAATTCCGGTGGTGGTTCGCTTGGCCGGAACCAATGCTGATAAGGCGGAGGAAATCATTTCTCAATCCGGTTTTGGCGATAAATTGCAGATGGCTACAGGTTTGCGTGGTGCCGCAGAAACCGCGGTGGCGGCTGTCAATCGTTAAAAATTTCTATGAATTGCTACGAGCTTCTACAGATTTCCATACCCAAACTTTAACAATAGAGGGCTTATGTCGGTTTTAGTTGATAAAAATACCAAACTTTTAGTCCAGGGAATCACAGGTTCTCAGGGAGCATTGCATGCCAGAGGGTGTCGAGATTATGGCACCAATATTGTCGCTGGGGTTACTCCAGGAAAAGGCGGACAGTATTTTGATGGCATTCCTGTTTTCAATTCAGTCGAAGCCGCCGTTGATGCCACCGGGGCCAATGTTTCCATGATTTTTGTTCCCCCTCCTTTTGCGGCAGATGCGGTGATCGAGGCGGCGGCAGCCAAGATTGAGCTGATCATTGCCATCACCGAAGGAGTCCCGGTGATGGATATGGTCACAGCGGTTCGCTATGTGGCTGATCAAGGATTGCGCTTAATCGGTCCGAATTGCCCCGGAATCATCACTCCCGGTCAATGCAAAATCGGGATCATGCCCGGATTCATCCACAAAGAAGGTTCCATTGGCGTGGTTTCACGCTCCGGAACTTTGACTTATGAAGCGGTGGATCAATTGACGCAGGTTGGCCTGGGCCAAAGCACCTGCATCGGCATTGGAGGGGATCCGGTCAATGGCACTAATTTTATTGACTGCCTCAAATTGTTTCAGGAAGACCCTGACACCGAAGCGATTGTTATGATTGGGGAAATTGGTGGAGATGCGGAAGAACAAGCGTCTGCTTTTGCCAAAAAGCATGTCACCAAACCAATCGTCAGTTTTATTGCCGGGCAAACGGCTCCTCCCGGACGGCGGATGGGACATGCCGGCGCTATCATTTCAGGTGGAAAAGGGACGGCGGCTGATAAAATGAAAACTCTCAGCGAAGCTGGAATTCATGTCTTGCAAACTCCAGATCAAATTGGGCATAAAATGATCGAAGTGCTCGGTCGGTAATATAAAAAAAACCGATGAAGCAAAGGCTCCATCGGCTTATTTGTGCGGTTTGCACGGCTCTGATACAACAACTCTCCACTTTAGTTAATAGAGATTTGCTTGCTTTCAGGCTGTGCTACTTTAGGAATCGTGACCACCAAAACCCCATGCTCTAGGTTTGCGGCCACTTCTCCTTCTTGAGCAGCTTCCGGTAAACGAGCAGTGCGTTGAAAAGACCCATAGCTGCGTTCTTTCCAGGAATAGTTCCCTTCTTTTTTCTCCGTTTCCTGCTTCTTTTCTCCTTTGATCGCGAAAATATTGTCTTTGAGCGAAATCTCGATATCTTTTTTGTCGATTCCCGGAACTTCGACAGTCAGATGGTAGGCTTTCTCATCTTCTTGAATATCTAAATTCGGCGAGAAAGACTCGGTTAGAGTCCGCTCTACCGTCTCAAAGCCTTTGAAAACTTCATCAACCGCTGAATTAAAGCTTGGCGAGACTCTTCTGGAATAAGGTGTTAACCACATAACATTCTCCTTTGTTGGAAGTTATTTATTGAATGAATTGTTAGCACTCATCGTAAGTGAGTGCTAACAAGTTGTCAAGCCTCTTTTTTAAAAAAGATAATTTTTTATGATTTTCTTCAATTCCCTCAAGCACGAGCTGTTTCGACATTGCCATCGACACTGAGAGCCTGGCCTGAAATTTTATGACCCGCTTCTGAACATAAAAACAACACCATGTTGGCAATATCGGACGCTTCAATGAAAGTACGCAGAGATGTTTGCCGTAGATAGCCGTCACGGATATTTTCTTCTGAAACTCCTTGGGTTTTCGCTTCTGCGGCAATCACACGACTCATCCGCGGGCCTTCCACAGAACCAGGACAGATGGCGTTGACACGAATCTTAAATGCGCCTAATTCCATTGCCAATGTCTTAGTCAAGCCAATCACCGCCCATTTGGAAGTCGCATAAGGAGCACGCAAGGGGTAACCCATCAAGCCCGCGGTTGACGAAATGTTAACGATCGCCCCCTCGCCATTGGCTTTGAATAAAGGGACCGCTTTTCGGATACAGTAGAATTGCCCACTGATATTGACAGCCAGCGTACTCTCCCATTCCTCAATCGTGACATCTTCAACCAATGCGGTTGGCCCAGCAATTCCGGCATTGTTCACCAAGACATCAAGCCCTCCCATTCCTGCTTTTACCTCTTCAAAAAGTTGATTCACTTGATCGGGATCAGAGATATCGGTATGGGTCACGCCAATACCGTTTAAGGCGGCTTGGCATTCTGTTAAATGGTCAAGCGAGACATCGCAAATATGGACTTGATCTCCTCGTGCCAGGAAAGCTTCGGCAATGGCTCTCCCGATGCCACTGGCGCCTGCCGTAATGAGGATGCGTTTTTTTTGATTCATGAACGACCTTAAAATATGAAAGCAATTTAGAGAGTGGAGCGCACTTTTTCGGCTCCTTTGAACAAAATTTCGCGGGTGGCATCGCTGGCTTTTTTATGAAAAAGAACCGCTTCAGGATCAAAATCCACAACAGGTTGTGGGGGTGCGGTAAAATGACCAAAGCGATCCTGACCTCGAACCAATGCCGCACTGTTCCAGGTCTCAACAGTCTGTTTAGCACAAGTCGGCATATAATGGAGAGAAAGACCAATGCGGCGATCGTTGGAGCGATTGGGGCTTGATGTGTGTGCCAAGCGCACATTGTGTAGCGAAATTTCACCTGGTTTGAGTGGCATCGACACGACTCTCGCTGAGTCGATTTCTACAGAAATTTCCTGCCCACGAGTCAAAAGATTGTCCGCTTTGTATTCATCTTTATGGGGTAAAAGATCACCTTGATGACTTCCAGAGAGCACTTGCATACACCCACTTTCAAGGGTTGCCGGGGAAAGCGCCAACCAGACTGTCACCAAATCATTCGTGTCAAGCCCCCAGTAACGCAAATCCTGATGCCACGAAACAAAACTCTCACTTTGAGCTTCCTTGATCCAAAAAATCGTGTTCCAGCAAAGAATATCTGCGCCGATCAGATCTTCCACCGCATCCAAAATCAGCGTATGTCGCATCAAATCATCGACCCACTTAAAGAGCAAATGAGACTTGCTCCGTTGTGCTCCTCCAAGCGGTTTCCCCTGAGTTGCTTCAAACGTTTCAAGTAGCGCCCGCTTTGCAACCACTTCCTCATCATCCAATATTTTTACCGGGAAATAGTACCCCTCTCGATTGAATTTTTCAACCGCACTTTCAGTCAATAATTTTGGCATAAATCTCCTTTAGTTTCTTGATATTTTATCATTCAATCTGGGGATTTGATAAAATCGAGCGAGAGCGTTTGACCATGTTGCATGAGAAAGAATTGCTTTTGAGAAATTCCTGCTTGAGCAAGGACTTGTTTGAGGCGCTGAGGAGGTTCTTCAATCGGCTCATCCGTCAACAAAAAGGTTCCCCAGTGCATTCCAACAGAATAGCGAGATTGTAAATCTTGGTGAACTTTAACAGCTTCTTCAGGATTGAGGTGCACCGGCTTCATGAACCAGCGGGGTTCGTAAGCACCGACAGGAATCGCAGATAAATCCATTGGGCCGAGACGCTCCTGAATATCACTGAAATCTTTCGAATAACCGGTATCTCCTGCAAAGAAAAATTTGAAGTCAGGATGCTCTAAAACCCAACCCGTCCAGAGGGTTTTATTTTTGTCCCAAGGCGTTCGAGCACTGAAATGCTGGACAGGCACAGAATGAATCGTCCAACCTCGATATTGATTTTGATCCCACCAATCCATTTCAACGACATTGTCAATCCCTTGCTCCGCAAACCAGGTTTTGAGTCCGAGCGGAACAAAAAAACGAGGCGGGTTATTTTTTTGCTGCCGATGGAGCTTTTTGACCGTATCCAAATCCAAATGATCATAGTGATTGTGAGAAATAACCACGAGATCAATAGGGGGCAGTTGTTCAAGAGACAAGCCTGGAGGCGTGTAGCGTTTGGGGCCAGCAAATGAAACCGGAGAGGCGCGTTCTGAGAATTGAGGATCGGTGAGGATATTCAACCCGGCAAATTGAAGTAAAAAGCTAGCATGGCCGATCCAGGTCAAGGTTGGTTGAGATTTATTTTTCTGCAAAAATTCCGGGTCATTTTTAGCCAAAGGAAGCGTTTTGGTTTTCACTTCCAGATCAAAACTGTCCCATTTCCATTTGAAGAAATCACCGAACCCATGTTCTTCGTGGGGATAATTGTTCACAAAGCCAGCGGGGGTATGGTGTTTTTTTGACAGATCGTATTGGGGCGTTTGACAAGTACTGGTCATGGCCGTCACCAAAAAGATTAAGGTGAGATTTTTCAAAAAAAAGAATTGTTTTTTGAGCATCAATATACCGTACATATCACTGAACAATTGCTTCAACGATCAAAGAAGTTTCACTGAGGGCATCTCCTCCCTCAAGTTGCTGGGCAATCGTCTGACAGCGCTTCTGAATCACCTGGGAAGTCAATAGTTGTTCGATCTTATGGGCAACAATGGTTCCTTTATAATGCTCCTTTTGAATTTGCTCCCCGACTCCAAGCTCCACCACCCGATCCGCATTGTCAAATTGATCATAAATCATGGGCACAATCAAATGAGGAAGCCCTGCCCGCATAGCGTGGGAGCAGGGCTTCCTCATTTGATTGTGCCCATGATTTATGATCAATT
>WASW01018489.1_pt1 | contig 49379 bp, 46 predicted proteins | sample 5698521 | NCBI WGS metagenome assembly WASW01 (sample SAMN11175560, study PRJNA528189) | sponge metagenome | isolation source: marine sponge | host: Leucetta | place: Antarctica: Western Antarctic Peninsula, King George Island | collected 2013-01
GCGCTCAGGCAGGATCCCGAAATCCTGATCGCCCGACTCCGCGGCGCCTGACTGTCAGGCAGCCCTACCTGGGCAGTTACATATTTATTTAATTAACTGCGCTATAACAGTGTTTTATGATATTGGTGCGATGCAATATTTACGCTTGACGAAGTGTCGGGATCTATTAGATTTACAATAAATTATTGCGATGCAGCAATTTATTGTTGAGCGCGCTTTGCATTGGAAATTATCAATACCAACAATGGAGATACAAATGCCCATAGAGAAAAAATCAGTTACGGCTAAGATTTCTAAGAAATCTGCGATCTCCGAAACGGTTGCGGTGACCGCTCCAGTTACGGTTTCCGCGCCTGAGAAACCAGTTACGGTCTCCGCGCCTGAGAAACCAGTTATGGTCTCCGCGCCTGAGAAAAAGGTCGCGACAAAGAAAAATTCTCAGAAGAATGTTTCCTCTCCGAAAGTATCAAGAACGAAATCTGAAACGCGGGTTTCCGCTCGGGTTAAATCAGCTGATACCGTTGAGCCAAAAACCCCTGCTCTGACAGAAGTTGAACCTCAGGTCGCGCACAGTAATAAAATTGAAGACGTTCTTACCGTTGGTCAAAGCTACTTTGAAGCGATCGTGGCTTCCAATACGTCCTTCGTTCAAGGAATCCAAGCGTTAAACTCCGAATTCCTTAAAGTTGCGCAATCCACGTTTGAAGAAAACGCTAACGCAACCCATAAAATATTGTCCTGCAATTCTATTGAGGAAGTTGTATCTGTTCAAAATGAATTGGTTAAAGAAAAATTCAGTTCTGCTCTCGACCAAGGCCGCAAACTGAGTGATCTCAGTGTTAAAATTGTTGAGGACAGTGCTGCACCAATTGCTGAACGCGTCAACAATGCCGTCGCTACATTAACAAAATCACTTGCTGCGTGAAACATCCCGGCGTATTGCCGGTCTGACATAAAAAGTGAGATTAACACCTGGCAGCCCGCTTTTTCTGCTAGGTGTTTTTTTGTCAAAAAATCCGCAAAGTTGCCAATTTCATCCATTGAATTGAACTTATTCATGTCTTTGCATGACAGAAAATTAGAATTGCACTAAAATTTAAACGCATAGGGGTTCCACGAAACCAAAAAGACCCCATATTATTAACAATCCGGTTCTATGTTAAGAACGTTGCTACATTGGAGCGCTAACAAGACGATGAGTGGGCAGAATAATAAACCAGGGTCTCCAATCGATACGGATGATGACGGAACCGGAACGGGGCTTGCTGTAAAACCACGTGCGCGGACCAAAAAGCCGGCTATGTATAAAGTCTTGATGTTGAACGACGATTACACACCAATGGAGTTTGTTGTCGAAGTGTTGGAAGGTTACTTCTCAAAGGGGCATGATGAAGCGATGCAAATTATGCTTCATGTCCATCAACGCGGTGTTGGTCTGTGCGGCGTTTTCACCTATGAGATCGCGGAAACAAAAGTCACCCGGGTAATGGACCTCGCTCGGCAAAATCAACATCCACTGCAGTGCACCATCGAAAAAGACGGTAGTGGAGATGAAGGAGAATAATAATGTTGTCACGTAATCTGGAAAAAACCCTTCATCGTGCGCTGGCATACGCGTCAGAACGCAGTCATGAATATGCGACACTAGAGCACCTATTACTGTCTCTGGTCGAAGATACGGATTCCGTTGCTGTCCTCAAAGCATGCGGTATTGATGTCGAGCGTCTCGAAGAAGAGTTACGAGAGTTCATTGACAGTGACCTCGAAGATATTTCAGTCACTGGTTTGAAAGAGCCTAAACCTACGGCCGGATTTCAGCGGGTTATCCAGCGCGCCGTAATTCATGTTCAGAGTTCCGGGCGCGAGGAAGTAACCGGTGCTAACGTGCTCATAGCTCTGTTTTCAGAACGCGAATCCCACGCCGTTTATTTCCTTCAAATGCAGGAAATGACCCGCCTGGACGCGGTTAATTATATTTCGCATGGTATTGCGAAGGTGCCGGGCAAGAGCGAAAGCCGCACCGTGCACGGCGCTGATGAAGAGAGTGAAGAAGACAAAGTCGTTCAAGCTGGGGAAGGGGCGCTTGATACTTATTGTGTTAACCTGAACCAGAAGGCAGCTGACGGTAAAATTGATCCTTTGATCGGGCGTCAAATGGAAGTTGACCGGACGATCCAAGTGCTCTGCCGGCGTAATAAAAACAACCCCCTATACGTTGGTGATCCCGGCGTTGGAAAAACGGCCATTGCAGAAGGCCTCGCCAAACGTATCGTTGAAGGCGAGGTGCCTGAAGTGCTTTTGGATGCGACAATATTCTCTCTCGACATGGGGGCATTGCTCGCCGGAACCCGTTATCGAGGTGATTTTGAAGAACGACTGAAAAACGTCATGACTGAAATGGAAGCCATGGACGGTGCAGTTTTGTTCATTGATGAAATTCATACTGTCATTGGCGCCGGAGCGACCAGTGGCGGATCAATGGATGCGTCGAATATATTGAAACCCGCGCTGCAAAACGGCGGCCTCAAATGCATGGGATCAACCACCTATAAAGAATACCGCGGGTATTTTGAAAAAGACCGGGCATTAGTGCGCCGGTTCCAAAAAATTGATGTCCATGAACCAAGTGTCGAAGATGCTGTTAAGATTTTGAAAGGTTTAAAACCTCATTTCGAAGAGCATCATAAGGTTAAATATACCAGCGAAGCGATTAGGACGGCCGTTGAATTGTCAGCGCGTTACATCAACGACCGAAAACTGCCGGACAAAGCGATCGATGTGATCGATGAGGTTGGCGCGGCGCGCATGTTGCTGCCGGAATCGAAACGGCGTAAAACTGTAACGGTCAAAGACGTCGAAGCGATTGTTGCGATGATCGCACGGATCCCACCAAAATCAGTATCCAATGATGACCGGACTGCATTAAAAACACTCGAGCGAGACCTGAAACATGTTGTCTTTGGCCAGGATCGGGCGATCGAGGATGTCGCCAGCGCAATCAAACTTGCCCGAGCAGGACTGCGTGACATTGAAAAACCCATTGGCTCTTACTTATTTTCCGGTCCAACCGGGGTTGGTAAAACTGAAGTCGCCAAACAGCTGGCCCATACATTGGGCGTTGAGCTGGTGCGGTTCGACATGTCTGAGTATATGGAACGTCACTCCGTATCACGACTGATCGGCGCGCCGCCGGGTTATGTCGGTTTTGATCAAGGTGGTCTGTTAACAGATTCCATTGATCAGCAACCGCACTCCGTGTTGCTCCTTGATGAAATTGAGAAAGCCCATCCGGATTTATTTAATATTTTGTTGCAGGTTATGGACCATGGCAAACTGACCGATAACAACGGCAAGAGTATTGATTTCAGAAACGTTGTCATCATTATGACAACCAATGCCGGTGCGTCGGAGATGGCTAAAGCATCTATCGGGTTCGAACGTGATGAGCGGGTTGGAGACGATATAGAAGCGATTGAACGTATGTTCACGCCGGAATTTCGTAACCGACTTGATGCGATCATTCCGTTTGCATCCTTGCCTCCAGAAGTCGTCTCGCGGGTTGTGGACAAGTTCGTCATCGAACTGGAACTACAACTTGAAGATCGCAATGTGGTTATCGAATTGACGGACAGCGCGCGCGAATGGCTGGCCAAAAAGGGCTATGATAAAAAATTTGGTGCACGACCCCTGGCACGGGTTATTCAGGAATACATCAAAAAACCGCTGGCTGAAGAATTGTTGTTTGGGGAGCTTGAAAAAGGCGGCATTGTTGTTGTCAAAGTTGCCGACGGCAAAATTGTATTTCAATTCTCAAAAGACACCAAGGTTCCAGCCAAACGTAAAAAGGGAAAAGTGCCGGTGCTGGTCAAATAGTGCTCCGCGGTCTCTCAAATGTCTGGTGAATTTCTAAGCGGCATCCGTGTCCTTGACCTGTCGCAATTTCTGCCCGGGCCGTTCGCGGCGCAGATGCTCAGTGACATGGGTGCTGATGTCGTAAAGGTAGAACCACCTAACGGCGATCCCATGCGGACGTTAAATCCAGTCACTAACGCGCGCGGCGCGGCGCCGTTTCATGGCGTTATCAATGCTGGGAAACGTATTGTTCGGATTGATCTTAAATCAGATGACGGCAAAACGGCGCTTGAGCAGCTGGTACGCGGTGCCGATGTTCTGCTTGAATCCTACCGGCCCGGAGCCCTTGAAAAGTTGGGGTTTGGACCGGATCAGCTTCGTAACCTCAATTCTCGCTTGATCCATTGTGCTCTCTCTGGTTATGGCCAGACCGGGCCGCTGCGTCTGGCCTCTGGTCATGATATGAACTACATCGCTATGACGGGCAGCTTGAACGTTACCGGGCCATCTGAGAAACCCGTGGCAGCTTTTCCGCCGGTGGCTGATTACGCCGGCGCTATGCAGGCGGTAATTGCTATTCAGGGAGCGCTTTTAAAACGAACCCGGTCAGGGGAAGGGGCGTTTCTTGACGTGGCCATGGCCGATACCATCCTGTCGTGGCAAGCCTCGGCAATGATCCAGGCTTCGGGCACAACTGCGCCTAGGCGTGCCCGAGATCTTCTGACCGGCGGTGCAGCCTGCTATCAGAACTATGAAACTGCTGATGGAACCTTTATCTCTTTAGGGGCTATTGAGGAAGTTTTCTGGAAGAACTTCTGCGTGGCGGTTGATCGTCCGGACTGGTCAAACCGGCAGATGGAACCCTTGCCGCAAACGGATCTGATCGAGAGCATCTCTCTGCTGATAAAAACCAAACCCCGCGGTCATTGGGACTCGGTTTTGCGTGCCGCAGATTGTTGTTATCACCCGGTGCTTGCGTACAACGAGGTTGCGGACTGGCCTCAGGTGGTCGACCGCCAACTGGTCGATGGTGGGCGTGATGGACTTCCGCTTGAGGGTATTCGGTTTCCTGTCTGGGTTAACGGAAAACCACCGGAAAAACGTCAAACCATGATTGAAATTTCTATTGTTGAGGCGCTTAACGCTTGGCATGAGCCATAATCAACTTTTGCACGCGACCTCACCGGCAAGAACCACTTGATCGGCTCCCTTCGGAATCACCCGCACGACACCAAGTGGCTCCAATTTATAGGCTTGAAGTCCTAATGAACGTCCGCTCTGGGTTCGCCGGTTGACGGCAACGCCGCGGCATGTGCCGCAGGAATTTACAAGAACCACCACGTTGCTCTTGATGCGCTGTTCAAGTTTAACACATTTTTTATCGTTGGGATTGAGCGCTTGCTGTGCGGGATCAGGGGCGCCTTTACACAGAATATCGCTGGTGATACGAGAATTTCCGGGACCGCGAAACGGAACTGGCATTGTTGATCCGGGCAAGACAACAAAAGTCCGCCGCGCCGGCGTTGCTATGCCTCTGCGTTTACGAATTACCGAGACCTTGCGGCACATTGTGCAGGCATTATAGAGGGTTTCACGACCACTTCGTCGTATCAGGCGGGCACACTTGCCGCCAACCCTTACAAGGTGTGGGTTTTCGAATGATCCAAGGGTGAGCGTGATGCTTGGCGCCGCCTGTGCGGCACTTATACTGAAAACCGCATAGAGTCCACTTATCAGGAAAATCAGTGTTTTCATTGCGCCGTCCGTCTCCATATCCAATCCCTGAAAGTATCAGATAAAGGTAAAGGAAGAGTCACCAGCATAACTGGACCCCTATAAACCCCTATAACACCCCATTGTTTCGCCGAGTATCTGTTTTCCGTCCGTAGTCTCAGATAAATAACCGCAGAAATTAGCCATTTTTATTTCCAGCCAATGAGGCCAGTGCCGCAATTCACCCCTAAAACCCCTTATAATGTGCTAATTTCATTCCGTATTTGAAGACATTATGGGGGTAAATAGGGGTGTTTTGATGCCTATTGCCCAATTTTGCCTCTTTCCGATTGCCACAAAGGTGACAATCCTTGTTTGCAACACCATCAGCAGCTCAAAAACCGCACAACGGCGTAAATCTTTATTCGGACAATCGAGCCCTGTCCCTAGGGACAGACAGCAGAGCAGGGACCACTGTAAAACTTGCAATACGAGATTAGTATGATATGGGATTATGTTCTTATTATGGTAAGGGGTTCTGATAATAAATCACTCTGCTGTCGCCGGGTCATCAATAAGCGACTCCAATACCATGATGCTGTCAATTGTCTCGCCGTCAGATGACAGGGGTAAGCGAAGCAATTCGGAAAGGTAGTGGATGTGATTTAAGGTGTTTTCCAATTGAAACAGAACGGGCTCACGCCGCTCATAGGTATTGGTGTATTCTTCCAAAACGATCTGCGTAAAAGTTGGGTCCTTGAAGTCAGTAACCTTGTGGCCCGTCATATCGCGATTGTGACATTGAACATGCCACGTTCCGAAGAACCGATAGACAAAATCCACAGGATCCAAAAGTACGTCGACGACCATAACCTTCGGAACGACACTGGTCGGTAATGTTAGAAGATCGATGTCGCGCCATGCCGGTGCAAAACGGGCGGCGCGTATGTCCAACCAATACTGATACAATAACGCGGTCTCAGGACACCGGGCCGCCGACACCGGGCGTTCTTCAGAGTGCAAATAAATCCAATCTATTCGTTCAAACATGACTGATTAAGACCTTCGCTAAGGTGCAAAAATACAGTTAGTAATAATCGCAAAATTGGCAAATTAGGGCAACAGTTGGGATGGCCTGATTTGGCAAAATATGTAGTTTGGTGCCATTTCGTACTCGTTGTCGTTGTGGGTGCAGGCGGAACAGGTACCCTTGATCCCCCTTCATTCCCAATCATCGACTTCCTTTCCAGTTCCGAATGACATAGAATTTCAGTATGGATCTGAAAACCTTTAAAAACTCTGCAAACGATGAGCAACCCCCCAGCGAAATATCTTCTGTTCTAGAGGCAATGTGGCATCAATTAAAGGGGGACTGGGACACGGCCCACGGCATCGCCCAATCCCAGAAAAATACGTCCGGAAACTGGGTTCACGCATATTTGCACCGCGCTGAAGGCGATAATGCTAATGCCGCTTACTGGTATAATCGGGCGGGAAAACCGGTTTGTACGTCGCCGCTTGATGATGAATGGGAAGAGATTGCAGGTGCGTTGATGGAGGCTGAATAACGCGATCAATTTATGATAATTGCGTCACGTCGATCGGATCATACGCCTCCCATTGGTAAGACGCGGTGACTCGGCGGGCGGCGTAAAGTTCCTGGCCGTTTGAGCGCACGTTGATAATCCCCGACAGGGCTTTTTTGAACCGCTTGTGGGCTTCGGAGTTAAGCGCTGCGGTGGAAAACCTCAGGTCGCCATCCGGATTTTCGGGCCGGGCTGTTGTGGCATTTCCGTGTTCATTGGCGACGGCGAAGGTAGCGGCGATCTCGGTGGAGAAAATCAGATGTTGATCGCCGTGTCCGGCTTTGCCGACGGCACCAAGAAATGATGCCCTAGGGTGGCCGTGATCGGGAGAATCGCCGGATGAGACAACGGTGATCACCGGCCGAATGGCATTCAGGTAAGGTTGATGAAACTCATGGCTGCCGTGATGCGGAGACTTGAATACATGAGCGTTAAGGCCAAGCGCTGCGCCCGGTTGTTTAAGCAGGTTTTTCGCCCCCTTGACGTTCATGTCGCAGGAGAACAGGACCCGCACGTGATCATGGATGAGGCGGAAGGTTAGTGAATGGCCATTGATGGTATGGGCTTTGTCGCTGAGCCACTTGAGCGCGCCATCAGGCTCCAGTTGCGGACCGGTGATCTCGATCTCGATGTCCGGGTCACCGATTTTTTTGGTTCCGGCGCTGTTATCAAGCGCTTGATAAGTTGCGCCACTTTGTTTGACGGTGGCAATCCATTTGCCAAATAGATGGGTTAGGTCCTGACCATCAAGATCATCCAATGACGAATGTAGGGTCTGCAACTTGCCGTTTGAAACGTCGCCAAGTGGCCCATTAAATCCTGATTTATAGAGCCCGATGCCGTTGTGCCAGATGTGTTTTACGGTAATCTGGTCATGAAGCAGGATGGGGATAAGTCCTTTGACATGATCTGCATCGGCGTGACTCAGAAACAGATGGTTTATAGTCAGTTTGTTGCCCGGTTTGTCGAGCCGGTATTTCCAGATCAGGAACTCGGATGTTGCCACGCTGATGCCGCCATCTACCAGAATTTTCGTATCGTTCGGGGTGACGATAAATGCCGCATCGCCCTGACCGACATCGAGGAAATACATCTCAAGCGGGCGATTTTTCAGAACATCAGGCCGTCGCTGACTACCGCGCCCATATTTCTTGATGGCGCCGATGCGCCCGCGGTATTTGACCTTGGCAAATCCGGGACCTTTGAAGGAGGCACCGGGTTGGGTCTCGACCTCATCGCCATAGATGATCACATAACTTTTCTCAAGGTTGTCTTTTTTATAATAGAACCGCTGGGTTTTACGCCCACTAAACCGAATTGCCATGATGCTACCTTTTGGTGAATAGATCGGTGCCGCGCTCAATTCTGGATGCTAGCCTATCGCAGCTCTGCCGAACATTCCTGATGAGGACAGAGAGGGAGGCAGTTGTATTGGGAATTACTAATGATACTGTTCCCGCACCTATCCTAGTTGCGACGTAGAAGGGAAGTGAGCTGCGACGGAGTTGAACCGCCCTCGCCAGATTGCTCAAAGCAATTTGCAGTTTCCCCGAAACACAACAGCTCATAATGAAGATACTTTTCCAATTTGTGCAAAATATTCAGCGCGAGTTTTTTGCTTCCTCAATTCAACGATTGCTTTGGAGTACCGTTTAAATTGTTTTGAATTGTTTGCTGCCGAAATTGATAATTGTTCTAAGTAGTCGATATTTGTGGCGAGAAAGTTATAAATCTTGTTGTATTCCTTCTTCCTGCCCCAAGTCCCAACCAAGTATTTATATAGGTGGGTGCTCGTCGGACTACTTCGAATAGCGTGGATCAGCAGGCTTTCCACGCCTTCCCCGTGTTGATATTTGGCAACCTCGCCAGCGATGTGCACTAATTTTTGTTTGTGAATATTACTTAAAGTGGCTGAGGAGGCTGCAGGCCATCCATTTTTTGTTTTTGGTACATGACTGGAACATGTTCCGACGTAATGCAAAACCCCAGATTTCGGATTTTCTAAAAATCCCGACGGTAATGGGTGTCCTACAATATTGATGAAATCTGTGAAATTTAATTTCCATCCTCCAACGCCTAAAATTGAACCAGTTATTCCAATTAACCCGGTGATCAAAACTCTTCGGCGGTTCATTGAGGGGCGCTGAAATCCGGTTAACTTATGCCAAATTTCAATTGTCTTCTGTTTTAAAAATCTCGCAGCCGACTGTAAGTGTTTCCACTCTATAATTATAGTTATCAATAGCGAAACTGCTGCAATTACAATTCCGATTATAACTGCTGCATCAGAACTTCCCATAGAACCTCTAAGACATTGGATTCAACACAGCAAAAGTTAATACAGTTAAATGAATGACGCAACTTATTGTTGAATAGTTAATTTTAATAGCACTTATAATATCATATCTCAGGCAATGAAGAGATCGTGAGAAAAATCAACCCCCGACCTCATTGGTTTTTCAATTACTTTACACTGATGCCGAATAGGGGGGGCTTGGAAAATATTCGATACCTTGCTGGGTTTCCCTTGCGTAGTCTTCCGAATACAGTTGCCCGACGAGCCATAATGACATGTCGATGCCGGCGGAAACGCCAGCTGAGGTGACGATGTTGCCATCACGTACATAGCGGACATTATCAAGGACCGTGACATTGCCGCGCTTGCGCAGTGTTTCGATAAAATTCCAATACGTGGTTACCCGCCTGCCGTGTATGAGGCCTGCTTCGTGGAGCAGCAGCGCACCGGTGCAAACGCTGGTCACCCATGTGCAATTTGGAGCAACTGTTTTGATCCAATTGATGAGGGCCGGGTTATTAACTTCAAAACGTGTGCCTTGGCCGCCGGGAACAAGAACGATATCCAGTGGTGGGGCGGTCACAAAACTATGATCAGGCAGAACGCGAAGACCCTTCGCGCACGTCACCATTCCGCCAGTCTCGGAAATTGTGACGACGGTATCATCTGATTTTCCTTTAAGAGCATAAGAGAACACTTCCCACGGTCCGGCGAAGTCCAGTTCTTCGACATGGTCGAACATGAGTATCCCAATTGTTAATGCCATCGTTACCTCCTCAGCTTAAATTATAAGTGTAATTCTGTCGGGTTTGTAAACCGTACCCCAAACCGTTTGCGGAAATTTTCCGGACTGGTTTTGAGGTGTCTGTGAAATGTTCTGCGCATGCGTTCGGCATTTCCAAACCCACTGATGTTGGCAATCACCGCAATTGTGTGCACAGAATCACAAAGTCGGGAGCGGGCAACATCAAGACGGATCTTTTCAACAAACTTGGCCGGCGTTTGACCCGTTTCGCGGTGAAACTTACGGACAAAATTGCGCGGGCTCATCGCAACATGATCAGCCAGAGAGGCAACCCGATGATCATCGGCAGGATTGTCGTAAACCCAGGCGAGAAGACCATGGAAACTGCTTGTCCGGGATAACTGCGCTGTAAGTTTGTTGCTGAACTGAGATTGCCCGCCGGGACGTTTGTAGTCCATCACCAATTCACGCGCTGTGGCGATGGCAATCTCAGAACCGTAATCCTCTTCGACAATGGCCAGCGCCAAATCCATGCCAGCTGTAACGCCGGCGGATGTGCGGATATTGCCATCGCTAATGAAGATCGGGTCTTCTTCTACCGTCAAATCGGGGTAACGGGTTTGTAAGGTTTCGCAATGCTGCCAATGTGTGGTCACGGTTTTGCCGTTCAACAGGCCCGCTTCGGCCAATAGAAATGCCCCCGTGCAAACCGAACAGGGCCGCGGGATGGTGGGGACTATTTGTTTTAACCAGGATGTCAGGGAGCCCAATTGTTCGAATTTACGCGACTCGGTGCCGCCCGGAACAATCAGGGTATTGATATCGCCGGGGTGTTCATCCAGTACGGCATCTGGTAGCAGTCGGATTCCCCCGTCAGTGCGCACCGGAGACAGTGTTTCGGCCAGCAACCGGACAGAATACCCCCGCCCATCGATCACTGGTGAGGCCCTGACCAGTTTTGATGCAGCAATAAAAACACCAGCCGGACCGGTCACGTCAATAATATTGACGTGGTGGTACAGGGCGATCGAGACATTAATCGGGGAGGGCGTCGGGTGAAGCATATTCGGAGTTTGAACAAATTTTCGTTTGGCTTCAATGACAAGATTCCCTCGTTTTATGCCAAATAAGCTAAACCATTGTTATGATTGGTTGTTTAGGAAAAATATTCATCATAGAAGTGAACATGAGAAGCATTCTTACCTGTTGCTGTCTTGGTTGTCAGCACGATAAGCTGATGGCTGATTGTTCACATTAAAATTGGGAGGTTTAAATGCGATTTACCGGATTAATTGCTGTGGCCGTGGCTGCCGTTATTGCGAGCGTTTCGTCACATGTTGCCTTTGCCCAGACTGTCAAAGTTACGCCGCTCGGGGCGGAAACGGGCGAATTTTGTAAACTTGACCGGGCTTTGATTTTTGAAGATCCCAATGGGACCCGCATTTTATATGATGCCGGACGCACGGTTGCAGGCGGTGGTGATCCACGGCTTGGTAAAATTGATGCGCTGCTGGTCAGCCATATGCACGGTGACCATGTTGGTGACAAACATATGAAAGGTGTTGATACCGGGACCTGTGCCAAACCTGATTTTTCCGTCAGTGCGGTGCCAAATACCAATACCGTAAACATCGCCTTGGCGAAAAAGGCCAAGATTGTCACCGGTAGTGAAATGCCGCCGTTCTTTGCTGGAAAACTAAAAGCGCTTGGTGGTAATCCAAAAAATTCCATGCTGGCCCGCTTTGGCGCGACAAAAATGATTGGCGGTGTTGGGATATCTACGGTTCCCGCCGTCCATAGTAATGGCCTGTCACCAGCTTTCATTGGCGGTGATCTTGGTACGGCAATGAAAGCTGCTGGATTTTCCGGATACGTTGGCCCGCCGACAGGTTATATTTTAAAGTTTTCCAATGGCCTGGTCGCTTATTTGTCGGGCGATACAGGGATTACGGCTGAGCAGGAGAAAGTCGTTCGCGGATTCTATAATGCCAAACTGGTGGTGATGAATATCGGCGATACTTTCACGACCGGACCGGCGGAAGCCGCTTACGTTGTCAATGAGCTGATCAAACCAACATCGGTTATTGCCTCTCATGCAAACGAAGTGGCGACCAAGGGCGGAAAAATTATCGCTGGGACCAAAACCGATAAATTCCAGAAAGCAGCCCAAATGCATGTTCATATTCCACTTAGTGGCAGAACCATGGAGTTTGATAAAACCGGTTTGTGTGTTGCCGGATGTTGAGAATAGGAAAATGATGAGAACGGCCCTGACTGAGGTGTAGTCAGGGCCTTTTTTATGCGGCGGATACTTGTAGACTAGAGCAATTCCCGAGTAAATTGGTTCAATTTTCGACGACGTAATTGCGCATTAACAAAGGATTACATTTATCGGATTACAATAGATTGTAAACCGATAATTGTAACTGGTTAGGGCGTTTTCGGCGATCCAAAAATCGCGGAAAACGCTCTAGCGTGACTGAAACCGTAGAGAGTAATTAAAGTGACAACATATAGCCCCCAACTCATCGCTCGATATCAGTCGGTAACGACCGCAACCCTGACCACTGTTTTGATGAAAATGGGTTTGCGAAATACGTGGATCAGAGGTGCACTCCCAATTGGGCCTGGGCAAGACCGTGCCGTGGGCGCGGCCTTCACCCTTCGGTTCATTCCGGCGCGGGAAGATCTGTCCACCATGGACGCCTTGGCGTCCCCAATTTCAACCCGCACGGCAATTGAAGCTATGCCCAGTGGATGTATTGCAGTGATCGATGGTTGCGGTTGTATTGATGCTGGTGTTCTCGGTGACATTCTATGTCAGCGTATGCAGATCAAAGATGTGACCGCTGTGGTAACGGATGGGACCGTGCGTGACCGGGATGGCGTAATTAAGACGGGGTTAAGTATGTGGGCGAACGGTGTATCTGCGCCGCCCTCAATAGCGCGTCTGTCATTCGCGGGTTGGCAAGACCCAATTGGTTGTGGTGGTGTGGCTATTGTCCCAGGCGATCTTATCGTGGCGGATAACGATGGAGCCGTCGTTGTTCCGCGCGCAATTGTTGGTGATGTCATTGAGATCGCGACCGAACAGGAAGTATTGGAAGAGTGGATTCTCAACGAGATTAAAAGCGGGGCATCTTTACCTGGGTTATATCCGCCTAATGACGATAATAAAAAACGCTTTGAAGCGTGGCAGAGCGGGTTAACACCTGAACAAAGTGCTGAGAAAGAATAGGCCTGCGGTCATTCAAAACACCGTACGTTCGTTAGCGGCCGAGTTGCATGAACGCTTAATCTGTTACTCGAAATGGTGATTGTTTCATCAATTCAGCAATTTCATAATCAATGCCGCGGCGTTCACGCATGACAAAATCCTCAACTGCGTCACGAAATCCCGGGTCGCTGATAAAATGGGCGGAGTAGGTCAGGGTCGGAAGGTATCCACGCTGAATTTTATGCTGTCCTTGGGCCCCAGCTTCCACACGTTTTAAGCCGTGTTTAATGGCATAGTCGATGGCCTGATAATAACAGGCTTCGAAATGCAGAAATTTGTGGTCATCTTCACAGCCCCAGTTTCGGCCGTACAGCGTATCGTTGCTGGCGAGATTCAAAGCGCCGGCAACCAAGCGCCCCTTATCTTCAACCGAAATCAAAACAACTTGATCGCCCAGGTTCTGACCGAGCAATGTGAAAAAATCTCGAGTCAGATAACTTTGGCCCCATTTTTTATCAGTAGTTGCCATATAAAATCGATAAAACGCGTCCCAATGCTGCGGTGATATATCGGCACCCGAAAGGGCTTGAATGGTCAGGTTTTTATCCGTAACGGCCTGGCGTTCCTTGCGGATGGCCTTGCGTTTGCGCGAATTTAAATCACTGAGAAAATCATCAAATGTTTGATACCCCCGGTTTTCCCAATGGAACTGCTGTCCTGTTCGTTGTAGCAGTCCAGCACCGCCAAATTCCGACCATTCAAGTTTGGTCGGAAAGGTGATGTGGAGGGACGAGACTTTGAGTTGTTTGGCCAATTGTATCATGCCGAGGGTCAACTGATTTCGGAGTTCGCTGCGTTGTTCATCGGGTAAATCGGGGCGGATTAGCAAACGTGAACCGGTTGCCGGCGTGAACGGAACCGCGCATTGTAGTTTAGGGTAATAAGTCCCGCCCGCCCGCTCATAAGCATCAGCCCAGCCCCAGTCAAAAACATACTCGCCGTAGGAGTGGTTCTTAAGGTAGAGCGGTGCTGCCGCCAGTAAACCGCCCGCTGGGTCTTCAATGATCAGATGCTGGGCTACCCAACCTGATTGTGCGGTTGCTGACCCACTGTGCTCCAGTGCGCTCAAAAAACCGTGGGATGTAAACGGATGCTGATCTTCAACGCAGGAATCCCAGTCTTTTGCCGAGATTTGGTCCAGGGTTGGAAGAACTTTAATAATCAGTGCGTCGTTTCCATCAGGCATGACATAGATGTGAGGCGCTGGACCATAGAACACAATAGTAAATCAGAGTAATATTCTGCTGAAATGTTGCCTAATTGTTTGATTTCTGCCACTGATAACCAACGTTACTGAAATTTCCTGGGACACCAAATTGAAATTCAGAATTTCCCGTCAATTAATTTCACTCAGCAGTTGCGCCGTGTTTTTTGGCGCAATCTCATGTGCCAACGCGGCTGTTAAAGTACTGGACGGCGGAAAAGTCAAATCGTCGTCAACAAGTGGAAAATCAGGCGCTTCTAGAGGCAAGGTAACGCTGTTTCATCCTGACCCAAAGGACCCGTCCAACCAGTTCGAAGCGGGCGAAATTGTCGTTCTTAATCCGCCTAAATCATTTAGGTCACGTGTATCCGGAGATGGATACAAAGTGATGGAAATTGAAAATTTAGGTGCTTTGGGATTTGCAATGATGCGGTTAAAAGTTCCACCTGGTAAATCTGTCCCGGGTGCCGTTCAAGAGTTATCGCGTAAATACCCCGGCGTTATTATCGACGCCAATCATACCTTCGCTGCGCAGGCCAAAAGAGTTCATGCCCGCGCTGCAATTGGGTGGAAAAAAGCAGCGGCCAATTGTGGTCTTGGCATCCGCATCGGGATGATCGATTCCGGTGTTGATACGTCCCACCCGGCGCTGAAAAATCAGAATGTCATATTCCGGTCGTTTCATCGAAAAGGCCGCCGGCCTGGACCACGTGTCCACGGAACGGCCGTCGCTTCCATGCTGGTCGGATCACCCAAATGGGGCGGTATATTGCCGGGCGCAAAACTGATGGCCGCCAGCATGTTTGAAACCAAGAAAAATGGACAGAAAGTTGGAACGGCAATTGGCATGTTGAAATCGCTGAATTGGTTGGCGAAAGCTAGAGTTGATGCGATCAATCTCAGTGTTGCTGGCAGTGATAACAAAACGCTACGCCATGCGTTCGATATTGCAAAAAAGATAAAGCTGACGGTGATCGCTGCGGCGGGCAATTGGGGGCGGGCAGACAAACCGGCCTACCCAGCTGCCTATAAGGACGTTTTTGCGGTCACCGCAATCAATTCAAAAGGCCGGATCTACAGTCATGCAAACACCGGAAAATATATCGATTTCGCGGCGCCGGGTGTCCGGATATACACCGCCGTGCCAGGCGGCGGCAAAGTGATGAGCGGAACATCGTTCGCGACACCGTATATAACTGCGATTATCGCGGCGGAACGGGTTTTTGGCGGCACCAGAACCCGGTCAAGACAGGTCAAAAAACTTCGGAAAAACACAAAGGACCTTGGCCGAAGCGGGAAAGATTCGGTTTTTGGTTATGGTTTTGTAAAACTGCAACCTAAATGTAAATGAACGAGAGCAATTCCCGAGTAAATTGGCTCAATTTACGACGACGTAATTGCGTATTAACAAAGAGTTCGAGCGTTTCCGGCGATTCAAAAATTGTCGGAAACGCTCTAGGTCTCAGGAAATTTCAAATACGCCGTCAACCTCAACAGCGATCCCGAGGGGGAGAGCTGGCGCGCCAACGGCAAACCGCGCATGTGATCCAATCGCTTGTCCAAACACTTCGACCATCAAATCCGATGTGCCATTAATGACTTTCGGTTGATCGAAAAAATCACTCGTTGAGCTAACAAACCCGCCCAATTTCACAACATTTTGAACCCGGTCGAGATCGCCGTCGCAGGCAGATTTTAGCTGGGTCAGGAGATTAAGGCCGCAAATTCTGGCGGCTTGATAACCCGCGTCGACATCAAAATTTTCCCCAAGACGTCCAACATATTGCAGCTCACCATTCCACATCGTGATCTGCCCTGAAATAAATACGAGATTCCCAGATTTTGTGAATGGCACGTAGTTTGCTGCTGGTGCAGCCGCTACGGGCAGGTCAATTCCCAATTCAGTTAATCGTGCATCAATGGTGCCAGCCATAATAGTCGCCTCAGTCTAAAAGGGTGATAAATGAATAATGGTGTTAAATTTTAAATCGTTGGCCTTCGCGCGGAGCGACGACTTCGGTATTTGAATTCAGTTTTGAGAGTTGATTGACGGCTGTCTCCAGCTTGGCATCGATATCCTTGTCTGTTTGGTCAGGATCGTGATGAAACAGGAACAGTTTTTTTGCGTTGGCGGCATCAGCCAGCTTAACAACTTCACCAATAGAGGAATGACCCCAACCTTCTTTAGTTTTGTATTCTTCATCTGTGTAGGTGCTGTCGGTAATCAATACATCTGCACCTTGGCAAAAAGCTGCTAATTTTTCTGCGTAATGAGGAGCAAAAAATTCACTGTCTTTGAGAAACATTTCATTGTCGGTGATGTAACATATGGACCGCCCGTTGTAGTTAACGCGATAACCGAGACATTTTCCGGGGTGACTAAGCAGTTTGGTCTGCACTTCGATGCCATCGGTTACAAATGTTTCTTCCTCCAGATCTCCGAAATAGACCCGGGCAGCAAATTCAACCAATGTAATCGGAAAATAGACGCCATCCATTTGTGCCGAAATCAGCTCGCGCATAGTGCGATCTCCCTGATTAGGGCCTAGGACTTCCAGTTCATTGCCCTGGACATAAAGCGGCGCGAAGAACGGGATTGCATTAATGTGATCCCAGTGTGGGTGTGATATGAAAATTTTTGCACTCAACCGGCGCCTGTTTTGCGCCATCAAATAGTCGCCCAATGCTTTAATGCCGCTGCCGCCATCAAAAACGAAAAATTGTTGTCTCGGAAACTCAAGCGAGACGCATGACGTATTACCGCCATATTTGAGGCTGTGTTTTCCTGAGACTGGCAACGTGCCGCGCACGCCCCAAAACGTCATATCTATATGATCATCAAGGATGCGGGCGATTTGATCCGGGAAAGTGTCGGTATTTAAAGGTTTTCGAATATATCCGTCGGCACCAAAAGAAAACGAACGCTTTTGGTCAAACTCATAGGCTTTGGCCGAGACCATGATGAACCGTACATCACTTAACTCAGGAACGGCTTTGATACGTTTGCAGAGTTGCAGGCCGTCGACTTCGGGCATCATCAAATCACAGATTACGCAATCCGGCGCTTGCTCGATGATCATGTCCAGCGCTGCTGTGCTATCAACCGTCGAGGTTATCGTGTGACCGACTCCTTCCAGCATCGCTGTCATAACTTTCAGCGCGAGAGGGTCATCATCAACCAGAAATATGTCGTATGTCGTTGGTGCCATTAATATTGACCCAGCTCTGGGTCATCCCTGTTCTCATATCTTATTGTATAATGAACCTATTTCAGGCGATTGCCTATGGATAAGTCCAACTTCTCTACGCTTACGACAAGCTTATAAAGAGTATGGGCACCTGTCGATAGTAGATTTATGTGATCTTGTACTGAAGGCGGAATTCAGTCAAAAAAATGGGATGCTTGCCGGCAACGATTCTCCGGCCCGCATCCCAAGTTTCCCAGGGAGGATATTGTTCTTAAACCCTTGACCTCATCCCTTATGAGCAACCACTCGTTCCGCCGCAGGTATTGCACTTGAGGCAAGTACCATTACGTACAAGAGTGAAATTACCACATTCCCCACAGGGATCGCCTTCATAACCTTTCATACGCGCTTCTTGCGCTGAACCCATTTGCGGCACAGCACCTTCAACGACATTAACTGAAGATGTTGTGCTTTGTGATGGTGTTGTGACCTGCGGTGCTGCCGCCAATGGTCCGTCAGTTCCTGTCGCTGCAACTGTTTGCTGAGCATTATCTTTCGATCCGGAAATGACCATCAGGTTACGCATATAACCGCGGCTGACGACCTTCTGAACTTCTCTTAAGGTATTATTGGCAGACTGAAGATCACCTTCACTTGACCCGCTACCAATTGAATCTGGCGTCAGGTCTTTTGGTTCAATGTGCGCAAGATCATTACGGTCGAGATAAGAGACCGCCAGTTCACGGAAAATGTAATCCAGAATGGAAGTCGCCATCTTGATGGTATCGTTGCCCGTAACCATGCCTGATGGCTCAAACCGTGTGAAGGTATAGGCTTCGACGTACTCTTCAAGCGGCACGCCATATTGCAGGCCTATGGAAATTGCGATGGCGAAGTTGTTCATCAACGAACGGAACGCCGCGCCTTCTTTGTGCATGTCGATGAAAATTTCAGACAGACCACCTTCTTCGTATTCACCGGTGCGGAGATACACTTTGTGGCCGCCGACCGTGGCTTTTTGCGTATACCCTTTGCGCCGGTTCGGTGGGCGTTTGCGTTGTGTGATGTACCGCTCGATAATGCGTTCCGCGATGACTTCGGCTTGAACTGGCGTCGGCGCGTCGGCAATTGCATCGACAGCATCATCTTCGATATCGGCGTCATCAACGAGTGAAGACTGCAGTGGTTGAGACAGCTTGGAGCCGTCACGATACAGGGCGTTTGCTTTAAGGCCTAATCGCCATGACAACATATAGGCTTCTTTGCAGTCGTCTACAGTCGCCGAGTTCGGCATATTAATGGTCTTGGAGATCGCGCCTGAAATAAATGGCTGGGACGCCGCGAGCATATGAATGTGACTGTTAACAGATAAAAGCCGTTTGCCGATCCGCCCGCACGCGTTAGCGCAATCGAAAACCGGTAAGTGCTCTTCCTTTATATGTGGGCCACCTTCTAGGGTCATTGTCCCACAAACGTATGCGTTGGCAACTGCAATATCGGCTTTGGAAAAACCGAGGTGATCCAGCATACTGAACGAAATGTCGTCAAGGCGGGAGGTTTCAATTCCAAGTGTTTCGGTGCAGAAATCTTGTCCAAGAGTCCATTTGTTAAACACAAATTTGATGTCAAACGCTTCGCCAAGAACATTTTCAACGGCAGCCAAAGCATCCGCTGTAAATCCTTTGTCGCGCAGCGCCTGATGATTGATCGCCGGTGAGTCTTTCAACGTCCCCCTTCCGACTGCATATTCGACCAGTTCAGTAATTTGTTCAGGTGCGTAACCTAGTTTTTCAAGGGCTACGGGAACCATGCTATTAATGATCTTGAAGTACCCGCCGCCGGCTAGCTTTTTGAATTTAACCAAGGCAAAATCGGGCTCAATTCCAGTGGTGTCACAATCCATCACCAGGCCAATGGTGCCGGTCGGTGCAATCACTGAAACCTGAGCATTACGATACCCGGATTTGGTGCCTTTTTCCAACGCACGGTCCCAGGCTTTTGTTGCAGCGACTGACAGTGGATCGTCGGGGCAGTCAGATGCTTTATGGGGCACTGGGTTAACAGACAGATCTTCGTAACCATCATTGGCGCCGTGCGCGGCGTTGCGGTGGTTACGAATAACCCGAAGCATGTGTTTCGCGTTCTTTTTATAACCCGGGAAAGCACCCATTTCGGCCGCCATTTCGGCAGATGTTTCATATGAAACGCCGGTCATCAACGCGGTGATGGCGGCGCAAATGGCCCGCCCTTCGGTTGAGTCGTAAGGAATACCGGACGCCATCAGATAACCGCCGATATTGGCGAAACCGAGACCAAGCGTTCTGTATTGGTAGGATAATTCCGCGATACGTGACGATGGGAACTGGGCCATCAGCACGGAAATTTCAAGCGTCATTGTCCAGACTCTAACGGCGGCTTCAAATGCCGGCACGTCGAACGATCCGTCGTCGGTGCGGAACTTCATCAGGTTTAGTGACGCGAGATTGCACGCTGTATCATCAAGGAACATGTACTCTGAGCAAGGGTTGGATGCGTTGATCCGGCCACTTTCAGGGCAGGTATGCCAATCGTTGATGGTGCTATCGAATTGCAGGCCAGGATCGGCACAGGCCCAAGCGGAATGGCCAATGTCTTCCCATAGATCACGTGCTTTAAGAGTCTCGCTAATGGTGCCGTCTTTGCGCCGGATCAAGTCCCAGTTGCCGTCGTTCAAGACCCGATCGAGAAACTCGTTGGTGACGCGGATCGAGTTATTCGAGTTCTGTCCGGCAACGGTGAGGTAGGCTTCGCTATCCCAATCTGTATCATAAACCGGGAAATCGATATCGCTGTATCCCTGTTTGGCAAACTGGATCACCCGCTGAACATAGTTTTCAGGGATCATCGCCTTGCGCGATGCAATGATCGCTTTTTTCAGGTTTTCATTGGCTTTTGGAGAGAATTTATCGTCGCCATCGAGGTCATTATCATTACACGCTGCCATGACTTCGCTAAGGTGTTTGTTGGTCAGTTTGGAGCCGGCGACAAGAGCCGCAACTTTCTGTTCTTCCTGAACTTTCCAGTTAATGAACTGCCCGACATCGGGATGATCAATGTCAACAACAACCATCTTGGCAGCCCGGCGCGTTGTGCCGCCGGATTTAATCGCGCCAGCGGCCCGGTCACCAATTTTCAGAAAACTCATCAGTCCAGACGATTTGCCGCCGCCGGAAAGAGGTTCGCCATCGCCGCGGATTTGCGAGAAATTAGACCCGGTTCCGGAGCCGTACTTAAACAAGCGGGCTTCACGTACCCATAAATCCATGATGCCGCCGTCGTTGACGAGATCATCACTGACTGACTGAATGAAACAGGCGTGGGGTTGGGGGTGCTCATAGGATGATTTCGAGCGGACCAGTTTGCCGGTTTTAAAATCAACATAGGAATGTCCTTGCGCCGGGCCATCAATGCCATAGGCCCAATGCAAGCCGGTATTAAACCATTGCGGGGAGTTGGGTGCGCCTGCCTGGGTGCAAAGATTGTAGCGCATTTCGTCGAAATAGGCGCTGGCGTCTTCTTCACTGTCAAAATACCCGCCTTTCCAGCCCCAATAGGCCCAGGTCCCGGCCAGCCGGTCAAATACGCTTTGGGCGCTTGATTCGCCAACATAACGATTTTCTTTATGCAGTTTTGCCAGAGCTTTTTCATCGGGAACACTGCGCCACAAAAATGATGGAACCGTGTTTTCTTCGACCTTTTTTAGGCAGGCTGGAATTCCGGCTTTTCGAAAATATTTCTGAGCAAGTACATCACTTGCTACCTGAGACATTGCTTCGGGTACTTCGAAATCAGACAAACTAAAGACGACAGAGCCATCTGGATTCTTGATCTCGCTTGATGTCTGCCGAAATTTGATGTCGGCGTACGGTGAACTGTCTTGTTTAGTGAAATACCGCGAAATGCGCATTTTATCCCCACGTATATAAGGTCTTGGATTACATCCTCAATGGACCGTTTTCGGCCCCCCATTCGCTGCCTTTGGGACGGTTAGCCCGCCTATACACGTTTACCAGATTTAGATAGCGTGTCTGCCCAGGTGCAACGCCGAAAAATGTAACCGAATCGGATGACGACCGCAACAGTTAAAAACAACATATCGTAGGTAAATGTACTGGCAAATACTTTATATTGTGTGAACCAGCCATTTCGGATTACTAATGCGACTCCGCGGAACTCCGCCATCGAATCGAATTTTGCGCACCAGTATGGTAATGTGCAGCGGATATTTAACGCCTTTAGTGCACTATATATGGGGATTTTGTCATCGTTGGAATCCGGATGAGTATTTTCGACTAATTGTAACGTCCATTCACACTTTGTTAATTTGGGAGCAACAGCATGGGACTATGATTTATCTGCTAATTTGAGGACGTTTAACGCAGGGCGGGTACACGAACGGGGCAATTGGTTTGAATTTAATGCAAATTAACATTTTGGGGGACGTTGATTTTTTCGATGAATAACGTTGAACATCAATATGAATTACGAGAGCTGTTTGATAACAGTCCGATTGGGATTGCCGTTGTTTCCCGCCAAAGTAATAAACGACTCTTTGTAAATAAACGATTAGTGGCAATGTTTGGGGCCACTAATCAAAGAGAATTATTGAGTCATGGCATTGAAGAAAGTTGGGTCGTCGCTGAGGAATTATTCAAAACGCGCGATATGTTAGCGAACGATCAACATCTGGTTAATTTTAAGGCTGAACGTCGGCGGCTTGATGGAAGTCAGTGGTGGGCTCAAATGAACACACAGTTCATTAATTTTGAAGGCGAATCTGCACGCGCCATCTGGCACGTAGACATAAGTAATCTTCAAAAAGCAGAAGAAGTAATTAAAACAGCCCATATCGACCTCGAAAAGAGGGTCGTTGAAAGAACTGAAGGGCTATTAAAAAGTGAACAACGGTTTCGTGATTTTGCTGAAGTATCGTCCGATTGGTTTTGGGAGATGGATTTGGACCTACGCTATACATTTGTCTCAGTTGCATATGAAGAAATTGCTGGAAAAAAAGTAGAAACAATACTCGGCCGGACCCGTAGGGAAATGTATAAGGGGATGGTTGAAGAGGAAGCATATGCATGGGCCGAGTTATTGGACAGTCTCGACCGTCACGAAGATTTTGAAGATTTCACCTACTCCTATATTCGCCCCGACGGGAAAACGCGGGTGATGAGCAACAATGGTCGCGCAATTTTTGACGATCATGGCGTATTTACGGGATATAGGGGGATGGGTGTCGATATCACGGAATTATATAAGGCCCAGCAGGCGGTTAAAACCAGCGAAGAACTTTATCGGCGCCTGTTCAAACGCGATCAGACCATCGTCAACTCGCTGCCGGATATATTATTTGTGCTTGATGAGCACGGGCATTACGTCGAAGTGATTACGGACGAAAATGATCTGTTCTACGCCGAAAAATCAATGATGCTGGGAAAGAGCATGTTTGAGATTTTGCCAGAAGATGTAGCCATAAATCTGCACGCCGGGATCCGTGAAGCGCTAAAGAACGATGAGCTTACTATACTGGAGTATCAATTGGATGTGGCGGCGGGGGCCCGAAATTTTGAAGCAAGAATTACGCCGTTGCCGGATACCGATAGTGACGAAAGGCAGGTCCTGTATATTTGCAGGGATATTACCGAACGGATTGAGGCCGACAAGGCTAAGTCTGAATTTACGGCAACCATGAACCATGAACTTAGAACCCCCCTGACGTCGATCAAGGGGGCGCTAGGTCTCGTTCAGTCAGGTGTCGCCGGGACGTTAACGGGCACGTCCAAATCAATGATCGATATCGCCTATGTCAATTGCAATCGAATGGTGACGCTGGTTGATGATATATTCGATATTGGGAAAATAGAATCTGGCAAAATGTTGTCGTCCATGGAGGCGATGAATATCGTCCCGGTGATTGCGGAAGCAATTGAAGTGGCTGAAAATTTCACTGATCAATACGGTGTCAATTTTATAGATGCAACAGATGTTGGCGTGCAAAAAGAAATATTAATCAACGGCGATAAGAAGCGATTAATGCAAGTGCTCCGGTCGTTGATGTCGAACGCTGCAAAATTTTCTCCGAAAGGGGAAACCATAAAACTGTCCATCACATGTGATGATCAATCGGTTTGCATCGCAATCAAGGATAAAGGAGTCGGTGTGCCCGCAAAACTCAGAGACAGTATATTTACAAAATTCACTCAGGCGGATTCTTCCGATACGCGCCGTGCCGGCGGAACCGGGTTGGGCCTGAGCATATCACAAGCAATTGTTAAGCAGCATGGCGGAGAAATTGACTTCGAATCGAGCGGAGACGCCGGCAGCAATTTTTTCTTCACATTACCTGTTGTACATCTACCGCAAACCAGCTGACATCAGGCGTTAGGAGGGCCCCGGACAAAGTCTGGACGGGGGGCTGGGGAACTGCCATATTGCTGGCATTCAAACGTGATTAATCGCGCAATTTTGTGACAGGTAGACGTCATGCATTTAGGTACATTATTCAATACGTGGATAAACGGAATACTGGTTGGAACCGATGAGTTCGGAAATCGGTATTACCGCTCCAAAGGGCGCAAACTCCAGGGCCGTGAACGGCGCTGGGTGCTTTATAAGGGGCAGGTGGAAGCGTCTCGTATACCACCGGAATGGCACGCTTGGTTGCATCACACCTGTGCAGAACCTTTAACCACGGAATCAACCCGTCAAAAATCATGGCAAAGTGAACATATTCCAAATTTGACAGGAACGGCTGAAGCATACCGTCCTCAGGGCCACGCCTATCAAGGTGGTAATCGCGCCGCTGCGACCGGCGATTATGAGGCCTGGACACCAAAATGATTTGGGGTGTTTTCCCGCTGCGGTTAGTTTGTGCCGAATTGGGAAAGGTATAAGAAACCGTGAAAAAAGAAAATCGAGATATTTGGATCGGGGCTGCAGCTGTTGGCGGGTTTGCCCTTTTGGTTGCGTTTATGGATATGGGGATGAGCGCTGTCTCCAAAGCCGGCGTTGCGAGTACGCGGGTTGTTGGCAAGTTTAATAAAGTTGATGGCTTGACCGAAGGCAGTGCCGTGCGCCTTGGCGGGATAAAGGTGGGCCGCGTCGCAGCCCTGGACCTAGACGATAAATTCCGCGCCATCGTTACAATGGACATCGACGGTATCTATAAATTTCCAAAAGATACATCGGCAGCCATTCATACGGATGGATTGTTTGGCGGTAAATTTGTCGTCTTGGAACCAGGCGCCGAAGAAGATCCGTTGCAGTCCGGCGATGAGTTCGTTCTCACGCAGGATGCTGTTATTGTTTCATATCTCCTTGATTTGATCATTTCTGAAGGTAAGGTCGCGCGATCAAAACGCGTACAACCAAAAAACCAATAGGGCAGGGGCAAAACGAATGGGGCGCAACGCAGTTGAGACAGTATTGGGGGCAGTGGTTTTAGGTGTCGCTGGAATGTTTTTATATTTCGCCTATTCGACGGCCCAAATTAAAACCGTGGACGGATATGACGTTCGTGCCATTTTTTTCAAAATTGGCGGATTGACCGCAGGCAGTGATGTTCGCATTAGCGGCATTAAAGTAGGAACGGTTAAGTCCAGTACGCTCGATCCGGAAACCTTTGATGCGGTTGTCACATTGACCATTCGGCCCGACGTGAAATTGCCGGCTGATACTGTTGCATCGATCGGTAGTGAAGGTATTGTTGGCGGCAAGTATGTTCGCGTTGAACCCGGCACCTCCACTGATATTATTGCCGCCGGGGGCGTTCTTTCTGAAACACGTGACTACCGCTCGCTGGAGGATCAGGTCGGAGAAATAATCTTCCTTGCCAGCGGCGGTGAGGGCAAGACCAGCAATTGACCCGGATCAGACCGTACAGATTTTTTTTCACCTTTTTGTTTGGAATTGTGCTCGCGGTCAATACGGCCAACGCCGCGCCATATCAAATTGCTGAACTTCAGGCGCTCGATAAGGTTACCGCGCGGGTCTATACGTTTAATGCACCGCTCGGCGACGTTGTTCGATTTGGGACTCTTGAAATTATTGCACGGTACTGTGACAAACGCCCGCCGGAAGAAACGCCGGAAAGTACGGCCTTTCTTGATATCTGGGAAATACGTTATGGCGAGCCGACAGCCAGCGTGTTCAGGGGCTGGATGTTCGCATCAACGCCCGCATTGTCTGCCCTTGAACATCCGGTTTATGACGTATGGGTTCTTGGCTGTCATGACGAGTTGACCAATGGAATAGACATTGGAAAACCCATACTTGGAAACGTTCTGCCGCGCCAATAAATGTGGCCATAAACAACTGCAATAGCGCTCGTTAATCAGCATACAACTTTGCCAAAGACGCATGGTCTTCGCCTCCAAATTGCGCTTGTCTAAATCCCTAAAATACATGTGTATAAAAGTCGGGTATTATCAAAATTTTGTTTGTTTTGAAAATAAATTTTTAAAAACCCTTGAATATAAAGCTTGTTGGTTCAACCTATTAATCAAGTGATCATAATTAATAACCATTTATGTCAGTGCGGTAATAGAGCTGTTAGTGATTTTTCATAGTGTAAAACGTATCTCAACAGAAATTCCCGCAGACAATACGGAGACGACATGAAAGACGATAATTTCAGCGCGCAAGATTCCAAATTGAACGAGAATTGGGTAAAGCTCACCTCGAGAGCTATCCTTGAAGAAAAAGGAACCTTGGTTGCAAAAGTCGACGGTAAACAGATAGCGCTGTTTCTTCAGGGCGGGCGCATCTATGCATGTAATAATCGCTGCCCACATGAAGGTTACCCTCTGTCAGAGGGGCACATTGCATCCGGCTGTATCCTCACCTGTAACTGGCATAATTGGAAATTTGATTTGTCCACGGGTGAGACGCTGGTTGGCGGTGATCAATTGATCACTTATGAAACCCGGCAGGATGACAATGATATTTTCGCCAATATTATTGAACCAAGTGCCGAGGAGGTTACTGAAAAAGCATTACGTGGTCTCCGGCAATGTTTTGACCTTCATGAGTATGAGCGCATGGCCCGTGAGGTGGCTCGCCTGATGCAGGTCGGAGCGGATCCATTGATTGCAATTCGCAAAACAATAGAATGGACTTATGAAAATTTCGAGTTTGGATCAACCCATGCAGTGCCGGCAACCGCCGACTGGTTGGCGCTTAGCCAGTTGGAAAGCGCCGACTCGCCCAAGTACTTAACGGCAATTGTCGAATCCGTTGCTCACTTCGCCTGGGATTCGCGGCGTGAACCCAGGCACCCATTTAAAGAGGGCACCCAGCCTTATGACGCCAACGGTCTTGTTGCCGCGATCGAGGAAGAAGATGAGGCACTTGCCACTGGAATAATTCGCGGGTCGTATGAGGCAGGTCTTGAGTATTCGGATATTGAACCTGCATTGGCTGAGGCCGCACTTGCCCATTATCAGGATTTTGGACACGCGCTAATCTATGTCTATAAAACAGGGCAGTTAATTGATCGGCTTGGTGATTCAAATTCCGCCCTTTACCTAACTCTGATGCTGGTACGATCAATCATTTTCGCCTCGCGGGAAGATTTGATCCCCGAGTTTAAGGCTTATGCGCCAGCGCGTGAAAAGTGGGATGGTTTGGGAAACAAGGTGCCGACCGCGGAGCAATTGACGGTTGGGCGCGTTGGGCAAATACTCGACAAAATTTCCGGCGGCAGTGCTGACATTGCAGGAACCTTTGATGCTACGATGCATGCAGCAAGCTGGCAAATGCTTCACTACAATATGAAATATCAATTTCAAACGGACAAATCCGTCTCCCAAAATACCACGTGGCTGAGTTTTACCCATGCCCTGACATTCGGCAATGCGGTGCGCAAAATCTGTGAACGATATCCGGAATTATGGCCGCAAGCATTGTTGCAAATTGGTTGTTTTTTGGGCCGCAACGCTGCCTTTGTCGATGCTGATCTTACTGAAGAAGAGTGGTTGGTCGATGACCCTGAAACATATTTGCGCGATAATATGGAGACGTTGTATGACCATGGTAATCCGGAACTGATTGTATCGTGCCATTTGCTGAAGTTACTGGTCGCCGTTAAAGAAGACACCTCTGACTGTCCAACAGCTCATGCAACGCCAATCAGACTGGCGGCTGTAAACCGGTTTTTGAACTCGCCAATAAAACGCAAACATCCATTGCGATCAGCCAATCAGGCGCTGGCTATGGTCAGATCAGAGCGTTAAATAAAGTCGGGTAAAATATTTTTATTTTAATATCAGGGTGTTAGGGCGTATTCAGAATTCTGGGAATACTGAATACGCCTTAATCGGCCGGGCGCGCGCCAGAACTGGCAAGCACGTTGTTAACGGCTTTGGCCAGCGGCACTTCTGAAATTTCATGGAAAAACTGACTTTGATATTTGAGAGCGAGGTCCAGCCGTCCGAGATAGTCACTGGAGGGGATTTCAATTGCACCAAACGTTGTCAGATGCTCGGTGACGAACTGCGTGTCTAGCAATTGAAAGTGTCCGACCTGCAGGATCGCCAGCAAATGAACCAGTGCGACCTTGCTTGCGTTTGTGCGGCGCGAAAACATGCTTTCACCAAAAAACGCGGAGCCAAGTGCAATACCATATAACCCGCCGACCAGTTCACCGTCCTGCCAGGTTTCCACGGAATGAGCGAACCCCATATCATGGAGGCGAATGACGGCATTTCGTATTGATTGGTTAATCCAAGTGTTTTCGCGGCCCGGTTTGGTTTCCGCACACAAATCTAATACGTTCACAAATGCGCTGTCAAACCGAACATCAAAGCGCGCTTTGCGGATTTCCTTCTTTAGGCTGCGGGGAATATGATAGGCGTCAAGCGGAAGAATGCCCCGCTTTTCCGGATCGACCCAGAATATTTTATCGTCATCTCTGGATTCGGACATCGGGAAAATTCCCGCCGCATAGGCCCGGAGCAAAAGATCCGGTGAGAGGTCGCTGGCGTCTCCGCCGCGGCTCACGTCCCCTCGCCGAAAACCAGACGCTCCAGCCAGTGAATGTCGTAATCACCGTTAACAAAATCAGTTTCCGCCATCAGTCTTTGATGCAGTGGGATTGAGGTATGAATGCCATCAATTACATATTCTGACAATGAACGCCTCAGGCGCATCAGACATTCGTTACGATTATTGCCATGGACAATCAATTTGGAAATCATCGAATCATAATGAGGGGGGACTGTATAACCTGAATAAAGTCCTGAATCAACTCGAACACCAAGCCCGCCGGGCGCATGATAATCGTTGATCTTGCCAGGCGAAGGGACGAAGGTTTCCGGATGTTCGGCGTTTATCCGACACTCAATCGCATGGCCTTGAAATGTGACATCGGACTGCGTAAACCCAAGTGGTGCACCAGAGGCAACCCTGATCATTTCCCGGACAAGGTCGATGCCGCAGATCATCTCGGTCACCGGGTGTTCGACCTGCAGGCGGGTATTCATTTCAATGAAGTAAAACTGACCGTCTTCAAACAGGAATTCGATGGTACCTACTGAACGATAACCGATTTCCCCGATTGCTTTTGATACGGTTTCGCCAATTTCAAGGCGCTGTGATGTATTGAGCGCCGGTGAGGGGGCTTCTTCGAGAACTTTCTGATGCCTGCGTTGCAGGGAACAATCACGCTCCCCTAGATGCACAACTTCACCATGGTTATCGGCCAATATCTGAACTTCTATATGACGCGGTTTGCCGAGAAATTTTTCAATGTACACTTCGCCGTTACCAAAAACAGACAATGCTTCGGTCCGAGCGGTTTCGAACGCGACCTTGAGGTCGGCTTCCGTCTTGGCCACTTTCATACCGCGCCCACCGCCGCCAGCAGTTGCCTTGATGATCACTGGAAAACCGATGTTCTTGGATATCTCAAGAGCCGTGTCAGCGTCAGGAACGCCGCCATCTGACCCTGGTACGACAGGAATTCCCGCGTTCTTAACTGCCTGTTTTGCTGCGATCTTGTCACCCATCAGGCGAATATGATCGGGGCTTGGACCAATAAAGATAAAACCGTGTTCTTCCACCATTTCGGCAAAATTGGCGTTTTCTGACAGAAAGCCGTATCCCGGATGGATCGCGTCAGCGCCTGAAATGGTCGCCGCTGAAAGGATTGCCGGAATGCTCAGATAGCTGTCTTTCGCGGCCGCGGGCCCAATGCAGACACTCTCGTCGGCGAGACGAACGTGCATGGCATCGACGTCCGCAGTTGAATGTACGGCGACGGTTTGAATACCCATCTCGCTGCATGCCCGTAATATCCGAAGGGCAATTTCCCCGCGATTGGCGATGAGAACCTTTTCGATCATGCGGCGCTACTCAATGATCATCAGCGGCGCGCCAAATTCGACGGGATCACCACTGTCGAACAGGATACGGGCGACCGTGCCGGATATCGGCGCGGTAATTGGACTGAATACCTTCATCGCTTCAATCAGAAACAGCGTTTGTCCGGCACTAACTTGGTCGCCAACTTTTACGAACGGGGGGGTGTCCGGATCCGATGAGGTATAGGCAACACCGACCATTGGAGACGTGACCGCGCCAGGATGATTGCTGAGATTATCGTCGCTGTCTACTGCCGGAGCCGGGCCGGCAACTGGAGCCGGGAGAACAGCGGCTGGTGCCGCAACGATCACATTCTTGGCGACCCTGATATTTAGTCCATCTTTACCATATTCGATTTCACTTAATCCGGTTTCATCCAGTAGTTCCGCCAATGTACGGACCAGGTCTGCATCAATATCCGATTTTTTTGCCATTAAAATTCTATGCCTCTTGCGTGGTGTTTAGTGTATTTGCGAGCGATTCAAGCGCCAGTTCGTATCCGTAGCCACCCAGACCACAAATTACGCCGCTTGCAGCTTTGGAAATATAGGAATGGTGGCGAAATTCATCACGTTTGTAGATGTTCGAGAGGTGAACCTCGATGATCGGGATCCCGGTGGCCAGCAATGCATCCAGCATGGCGACAGAGGTATGTGTGTAAGCCCCAGCATTAAGGATAATGGCACCCGAGGTCTGGCTGGCTTCCTGAATCCAGTCAACCAGTTCACCTTCAGTATTGGATTGACGAAAATCTATGCCAAGTCCAAGAGCGGCACCGCGTCTGATGCACGCTGTCTCGATATCAGACAATGTTTCATTACCATATATACCGGGCTCTCGCGTGCCGAGTAGGTTAAGGTTCGGTCCGTTCAGGACCATAACGGTTTTACTCATGTTGATCTCAAAAACCACATTGTGAATAGTTTGCTTATAACATGACCTGCCGGATAGGGAACATACAGTTTTCCTGAAATCAATGTATTGAACCGGGCCGTGTGCCCCCCCATAATCAGCGAGACTTTCTATAAGAGTTCTTTGATCTAATTACATTTAAGCGGGTATACGACAATGCACCTTACCATCAACGGCGAACCAAAGATTTTTGAAACTCCGTTGACGGTGGAAGGTCTGTTGTCACAGATCGGACTTGATTCAAAAAAGGTGGCGGTTGAACGTAATCTTGAAATCGTCCCGAAATCTCTTTTTTCCAGTGTTGACCTTGGGGAGGGCGATAAACTTGAAATCGTCCATTTCATTGGCGGCGGCGCACCAGAAGCGTCGGGCGGCGATGATGATCCATTGGTTGTCGCCGGGCAGACGTTTGATTCACGCCTGATTATCGGCACCGGTAAATATAAAGATTATGAAATTAACAGGATGGTCTGCGAAGCGGCGGATGTTGATATCGTCACTGTCGCCGTCAGGCGGGTGAACCTGACTGATCCGGATCAGCCAATGTTGATGGATTCCATTGACCCCAAGAAATATACCTATCTTCCCAATACAGCGGGATGTTTTACGACGGATGATGCAGTGCGCACCCTGCGTTTGGCCCGTGAGGCTGGAGGCTGGGATCTGGTCAAACTTGAGATTCTAGCCGATCAGAAAACGTTGTATCCACAAATGATCGAAACTCTTGCAGCAACGGAAACTTTAACCAAGGAAGGGTTTAAGGTTATGGTTTACTGTTCGGATGACCCGATAATGTGCAAACGTCTGGAAGACGTCGGCGCCGTTGCTATTATGCCGCTCGGCGCACCGATCGGCTCAGGCCTTGGTATCCAGAACCCGGTTAACATTCGCCTGATTGTTGAACAAAGCACTGTTCCGGTGATTGTCGATGCCGGTGTCGGCACGGCGTCTGACGCGACCGTCGCGATGGAGCTTGGTGCTGATGGCGTGTTGATGAATTCGGCAATTGCAGAAGCCAAAGACCCGATTCGCATGGCCCGCGCAATGCGCGCCGCTGTGGATGCCGGACGGGATGCCTATCTTGCCGGGCGAATGCCCAAACGCATGTATGCCGACGCTTCATCTCCTTTGGCCGGGCTGATTTAAAAACGTACAGACCGCGTTGATTGTGTGGCTATGACAGGAAATAAAAATATTATTACACCTGTGCAGAGTGTAACTCGAATTTCATAATCCAGTCGTTGGTTGTTCACATATGCGGTCCATACTGCTTACTTGATATTCAGGTTGGGAAAGGCTGATGGAAAAAGATCTCAAATCCGACGTCAGGAAGCGCTTCAACGATACATTTGGTATTAACCGATTGCCAATGTTCTCCGCCCATATAACAGCGCTTGAGAGTGAAGGGCATAATGCGACAGCGCACGCATTAAAGGAATTGTTAAAAGAAGAACTAGCCGCAAATAACCAGGCGTCTTTAAATCCTGACAAACCTAAACAAACAGGAAAATGACTCAGATACAGAAAAAACTAGATCGTTTGTTAATACGCAATTACGTCGTCGTAAATTGAACCAATTTACTCGGGAATTGCACTAGACTGCTGGCCCAGGGGTATCGAAATTCTGTATTCCCTCACATTCTTCGATAACCCAGTCAGAAAAGTTGCGGATTAACGGGCAATCGGATCTGGATTTGTGACTGGCCAGGTAAAAAGAGAAGTCGGCCTTCAATTTCAGATCAAAAGGCGCGATGATCCTTCCTGATTCCAGATCGCCGCTGGCCAACATCGTACGCCCTAATAACACCCCGGCGCCAGTTGCTGCCGCGTCAAGTGCATGATCAGCCAGATTAAACCGTAATCCACGACTAATATCTACATTGTCCACGCCAGCCGCTGTCAACCAGTCCTGCCAATTGTTGAGTTCAAAAACGCCAATGTGTGTGCTGTCATGTATGAGAGTATGATGTACCAGATCGGTCGGATGTTTTAATGGGTATGGACCGGTCATAATAGCCGGACTACAAAGCGGCGTTACATATTCATCCGCAATTTTAATAGTATTGCAGCCGGGGTAAGATCCAGACCCAAATCGGATTGCGACATCGACATCGTCAGTGCCTAAGTCAACCAGTTTAAGGCTGGCTGAAATTCTTGTGTCAATTTCCGGGTGGCGGGCCATAAATCGGTACAGTCTGGGGGCCAGCCATTTTGCGGTAAACCCGGGGCCGGCTGAGACAACAAGAACGTTCCCCGCTCGTTTTCGCGTCAATTTTTGCATTGTTTCAGAAATCTTTCTGAAACTCTCGCGCAGCCCTGGCGCGATTGTTTGTCCCTGATCGGTCAATTCGATCGCTCGATTGAGGCGATTGAATAATTTGAGCCCAAGATGGTCTTCAAGTTGGCGAATCTGATAACTCAGTGCTGCTGGTGTCACAAATAATTCTGCTGCGGCGTTCTTAAAACTCATATGGCGCGCGACCGCATCAAAGGCACGCAGAGAATTTAACGGCGGAAGGCGATCAGCAGGCATATTTCACACAAAGAAAATTGATCTGAATAGATAAGATAACTCGTTTGTATCAATCAAAGCAATTATCTATTTATAGACCAAGGAAATGACATCTCATCGTGAGATTTTTTCTTCCAAAGATTGGAAGAATTCAATTATGGAGACGTAAAATGGTACATTCATTGATGTCTGATAAAAACGTGCAACGCCATGTTGAACGTATGTTATCACCAACGGAATTGAAAATTCATCTGGCTAGGGCCCGGGTTGAACGGTCGAAGGTCTTTGGTTCTCTTCTCGGTTCAGTGCATCTTGGGGTAAGGAAATTTGTATCGCGCATTGGGTACTGATCATTCAGGTAAGAATATTTTAATTGTACTCTAACCCACCTGCTGTGGCGATAAATAATGGACTAATTGGTCCGTAATGTGATAAACACGCAAAATCTATATTGTCCACAGGGGGATATGATGGCGCGGCCACGGAAATTTGATCGTCAGTATGTTCTTGATAAAGCCGTTGATGTGTTTTGGTCGAACGGATATTCGGGAACCTCTCTGTCAAACCTGACAGAAGCAATGGGATTATCAAAAAGTTCTTTATATGATTCATTCGGCGGCAAACATGAGTTGTTTTTGACTGCCATGGACCATTACCGCGGCAACGTAACCGCGCGTATTCGCTCCATTGTTGACCTTAATGCACCGCCAAAACAAATAATTGCCAATGTCGTCGGGCGATCAATTGATCGCATTTTAGCCCCCTCTGGAAAGAGGGGGTGTTTCATGAACAACTGTGCCAGCGAGGTGGCGCCTGTTGATCCGCAAGCGGCTGAACGCTGCGCCGCAGGTTTTGGTGTTATGGAAGACACGTTTTGCCATTTGATTGAGCGCGGCCAAAGGCAAGGCAGCATTCATGGCGGTAAAAATGCTCGGGCTCTAGCCCGGTTTTTGACGGTGACAATCAACGGCATTATGGTTGTTGGTAAAGCCAACCCAGACAGGGAATATCTGACAGATATTGCCGACACCGCATTGGCGGTTATGGATTAATCAATGGGCTGCCAAGCCAGGTCGTCTGAGCAATAGATATATCGCCAAATTTAATTGATATTGTCTTTTGATTGAACGGAGGCGCGCTAGAAATACCCTAGAACTGGATATTCATAAACGCCGGGACGTGATCACCAAGACCTTTGGCCTGTTGATTGGAATTCCCGGCCTCTTTGGTTGGTTTGGTAGGCGGTTTGGAACGAACCGATTTTTGGATGTCCTTAGGAGCGTCAGCAGCGACAGGCTCTTGTACAGTCGGTGCTGACACTTCTGCCGAAACCTCAACGGTTGCAGTTTTTCCCCGTCCGCTCCGCTGGCGCCGATTAGGTTTTTCAGCGGCATTGGCGTCTGATTTGACATCAGAATTATCGCGTATTGGGGCTGATGCCGTCTTTTCAACACCCCCCAGTTTGAATTCGGGGACTGCGTTGCCAATTACTTTTTCAATGGCCTTAAGATATTTAGCATCTTCAGGTGTCGCTAGTGTGTAGGCGTGCCCTTTGTGCCCAGCCCGGCCTGTTCTGCCAATTCGGTGAACATAGTCATCCGCATGAGTCGGAACGTCGAAATTAAACACATGGCTCATTTCCGGAATGTCGAGGCCGCGCGCGGCAACATCGGAGCAGACCATATATTTGACGCCGCCTGATTTAAACTTTTCCAGAGTCTCCATACGAATTGATTGGTTCATGTCGCCGTGAAGTCTTTCGGAAACATACCCATGACGGTTGAGCGACCGCCAGACGACGTCCACATCACGTTTGCGGTTGCAGAAGATCAGGGCATTTTTCGGATCTTCCTGCTTGATTAACCGGCGCAGGGCATCGCGCTTTTCCTTTTGTCCGCCGCCGGGACGTTTGCCATCTTTATGAGAGACCATCAGTAATCCCTGGGTGATCGTATCGGCGGTTGTTGCCGGCCGGGAAACGGTGATTTCTTTCGGGTTGCTCAGGAATTTATCCGCGAGCTTTTTGATCTCTGGAGGCATGGTCGCGGAGAAAAACAATGTTGTGCGCATGGGCGACAGAAGCGAGACAATTTTCTCAACATCGGGAATGAACCCCATGTCCAGCATCCGATCGGCTTCATCAATGACCAATGTACGCACATCGGTCATCAACAGATGCCCACGATCAAACACATCAAGCAAACGCCCCGGCGTGGCGATGAGTACGTCAACGCCGCGATCCAGAACTTTGATCTGTTCATTCATGCTTTCCCCGCCAATCAGCAGGGCTTTTGACAGTTTATGGTACTTGCCGTAAGTCTCAAAATTTTCGGCAACCTGAGCCGCGAGTTCGCGCGTCGGCTCTAAAATGAGAGAACGCGGCATGCGGGCCTTGGCCCGGCCAGACGCCAAAATCTCGATCATCGGCAGCGTAAAAGAAGCAGTTTTCCCTGTGCCGGTCTGGGCACAGCCCAAAACGTCGCGTCCCATGAGAACGACAGGAATGGCCTGCGCTTGGATAGGGGTCGGTTCTGTGTAACCAGCGTCCGTAACAGCGCGAAGTAAATCTTCGCTCAATCCGAGATCGGAAAAATTCATAGAGTGATTATTTTCTTTCGTCGCCCGTCCAAGAGACCGCGAATGTTCCAACGTTTTTCATACCGCTTATCGGCAGAATTTGGGGATATTAGGCCCATTGTTCGACAAGTCAATGACTGTGGTGGGTTTGTGCAATATAGTGTTAATCCAATGATCATGAATTTTGCCACCCAAAAGGATAAAGATGCTTATTAAACCCGAAGAATCCTGCCTGATCGTAATCGATATGCAAGAACGCCTGGTTCCTGCCATGCAAAGCCCGGCGCAAACGATAAAGAATGCCGGGGTTCTGATCCAGGCTGCCAAACGTCTGAAAGTCCCGACGTTACTTACCGAGCAATACGCGAAGGGGCTTGGGCCGACGGTCTCGGAACTGAAGGTTCTGGCCGGCGATGTGCCGGTGCTTGAGAAGCTACATTTCTCCTGTATGAAAGATGATGATTTTGCTGCGGCGTTTCGCGGCCTAAATCGAAAGCAGGTCGTGATTGCCGGAATGGAAGCGCATATCTGCGTTCTTCAAACCGCAGTTAATTTGATGGATGAAGGGTATCAAATTTTTGTTGTGACCGATGCCACATCTTCGCGTACTGCTGCAAGTGAGAAAGCTTGCCTGGATCGCCTGGGCGCTGCCGGCGCGGGCATTGTGACAACGGAAATGGTGGTGTTTGAGTGGCTGTGCAGGGCTGGTACGGCAGAATTTAAAGAATTACTCCCGCTGGTTAAATAGGCAACTCAATATGACTAACAATATTCTTACCTTCAGGGGCATGTCGCCGCGCCTATCTGAGACCGCCTTTATTGCGCAGAACGCGACCATAATTGGCGATGTCGAGGTTGGTGCGGGCAGCAGTATCTGGTATGGCTGCACGGTCCGCGGTGATATGAATGAAATTCGTATTGGCGAGAACGTCAATATTCAGGACGGCACGGTTGTCCATGTCGATAGCCGCACGTACGGCACCTATATCCACGACAACGTAACCATCGGTCATATGGCCCTGATCCATGCCTGCGTACTTGAAGAGGGGTGTATGATCGGGATGCGGGCGACAGTGATGGACGGCGCCGTTGTTGAAAAGGGGGCGCTGGTTGCTGCAGGCGCACTTGTCGCGCCCGGCAAACGAATTGGCGCCGGTGAGGTCTGGGCGGGTACGCCAGCGCGCAAACTGCGGCAGATCGGCAAGCGGGATCAGGATATGCTGGACTATATCTGGCCGTCGTATCGCGACCTGGGGGCTGAGTATGTTAGCTGTGGTTATGGCCATAACGGCGGCGACCAGTGAACGGGATGCGAAAACTAGAAGACCTGATGCAGGGGGTGCTTGATGGTAATGTACGCGCCATTGCCCGTATGATGTCTGTGGCGGAATCAAAATTGCCGTCGAGCCGCCCACTAATTGCCGAAGTTTATCAACACGCCGGTAATGCCCATATCATTGGCCTTACGGGGGTGCCGGGAAGTGGTAAGTCAACCATGGTCCGGGCGCTGACCCAGCGGTTTCGTTCATTGGGTAAAACGGTTGGTATTGTTGCCGTTGACCCGTCCAGTCCCTTTTCAGGGGGGGCGATCCTTGGCGACCGCGTGCGGATGGGCGCATTAACCACTGATGATGGTGTGTTCATTCGCTCACTGGCAACCCGCGGTGCCTTGGGCGGGCTCGCCCGGGCGTGCCTTGATACCGTTGATGTTCTGGATGCCGCCGGGTTCGATATGGTGTTGATCGAGACGGTTGGGGTTGGGCAGGACGAAGTTGATATCGCCGGAACAGCGCATAGCGTCGTTGTTGTATCAGCCCCGGGCCTCGGGGACGGTGTCCAGGCGATCAAGGCCGGTGTTCTGGAGATCGCTGATATTCATGCCATTTCCAAATGCGACAGGGCAGATGCCGGACAAACTCTATCTGATATTCAATCAATGATGCATTTGGGATTGCAGGGCCGTGACCGGTTTGGCTGGGATGTTCCGGTGATCGGAACCAGCGCTGAAACCGGGGAAGGAGTTGAGGATCTGGCCGCGTCTATATTGAGCCATCGCAATCATCTGGAGGTTTCAGGTGAATGGCCTTGCCGGCTGCAGAAAATTACTGAAACACGAATTTTGAAGGCAGCAGAAGAAATGGTGCGTGATGAGTTGATCAATGATAAAAACCCGCGCCTTGAGGGGCTGATAAATGACGTGGGAAAACGTAAACTCGATCCAACGTCAGCCGCGCGCAAGTTGATTCAAAACCTTAAAATGAAATCATAAGTGATTCAAATAATTCCAAGTGTGTCAAATATCATGTCATTGGGATTGATTATTTTGTTATCTCATAAAATTCGTGGTAACTGTTTAAATTGCCTGTGTTTCTGCCGTTAACGTTATCATTATTAAATATACTGTCCCTAGAATAACGGATCGATTTGTCCGCCTATACTGGAGATCTATTTGTATGCTGGAGTGATTGGGTTATGGTTACCGCTGAACCCAGGCACATGTGGGGACATCGTGGCGGAAATATCAGACAAAAAATTATGGCCTAAACTACCAGACGGCACGATTGATTGGGAAGTGGTGTTCGAACACCCGGAAAATGGCCTGGTCCGATTGATCGAAGATGCCAGCAAGTCTCAAACGCTGATCGACTGTGCAGCGACAATTATTCAAAGTTTGTTTTCAAGAGACGGCGATGAAGATGTTCGGGCCAAATACACACAAGCGCTGGCCAAGGTAACATCCTCAGGTACCACCGATGTCGCGATTGTCGGCGCGCAGATTCAAGATATTTTGCGCGGTATTAAGGGAAACAGAGTTAAAGCCGCGGCGGAGTGGTCGGCGCATAAAAAACAACAATCTGACGAACGCCGCCGCAGACATGATACGGATATTGAGTTCGTCTTTACTGACGTTTTTTGTGATCTGTTCGACCGAAAACTGCAGGTGATGTGGGGCGGCGTAACCCAGCAACCCCTGGACGGCAGGAAACTGCCCTATACGGTATCGTCAGATTTTGCGCGTGTTTTTGAAAGTGTCGTTCGTGATGTTATCGTTCCGGCGATGACCGAGAAATGTCGTCATATCATCAGTGAAGCGGGCCGTGAGAAGACGGCCGATCGCCGGCCCTACCTTGAAAACCGTTTGATGGAACCGAAAACTCAAAACCAAGTATGGGATATCTGGAAGACGGCATGGGGGGATTTAATGGTCGACAAAGATCCACCGAAAAAACCGGACGCAGGTAAAGGCGGTGTTTTTGGAATGATTAAACAGGTGGTCAACGATGCCTTCCCAAAAGAGGGCGCCTATACCATCGACGATTGGCAACGTGACGCGGATAAAATTGAAAATCACAATAGGAAAGCCCACGATACCAGGGCGACGTTATTGGCACCGTCGACAATTTATGAGGCGCCATTGATTGAAGACCTTGACCGGTTAATGAATTTTTATGCCATTGATTCAGGTGAATTGCGTAAGGAAATTTCCGGTATTCGGCAATTTGCCCAGGAAGAAGACTCTGCTGCTCGAAATTTCGAATCATTTTCCAAAGGCAAGGATCTCGAGCTGGCCATTATTGCGGTTAGTTTTCAGGACCCGGACCGGTTCCTGAGGGAACCCGATCCAATGCTTCCGCATATTCTTGGTGGTAAGAAAGACCATGAGCTTTCCCGAGGCATGCCGTTGCTGATGCGCGCACTGGGCCATTTGCTTTAACCGAATTTATCGGCGATTTGGTTGTTTTAGGTCCAGCCGGACCGAACTTTCAATACGCTCTGGTACTGCAGCCGTTTGAACTGTCGCGCCGGGCAGGGACATGGGCAGGGGCAGGGGCAGGGATGACATTGGGCAGGATTTTTGAGAGAAGGTCCAGGATGTGTTGTTGATAACCATGTTACAGCAGGCCATCTGCGGCCCAGCCGCCATATTCAGGCAGACACAGGTATTGACCTCAACCGTTTTCCCCGCGTATCGGCATTTACAGGAAGGGGCCGCGCTGCTGATTGATGGAGCACAGACAAAAAGTGCTGCCAGCAGGGCGAGCGATATAATTGGTCTGTTTGAAAACGGCAGTTGCATGATCAAGGCTCCTTATGGCCTGGTCCGCGCAGCCTAACATAATTTGCCTGAAAAATGAAGATTATCCCACAAAAGGGGGGGCAACCCGTTGCTGCCCCCCCTTTAATTGTGACGTTCTCAAATAGATTGTTTATTCCGGCAACATTTCGCCCGCCTGCTGTTCAACAGCCTTCGGATTACCGAGAATGCCCGCATGCATTTCAATAGACATGGGATCTGGATAAATATCTTCTATCCCATCTTCAACGCCCTCTAGAACCACGCGAGCAACCGCACTTGGCGGCGTTTTCTCCATTGGGAAGTTTTCTGCCATATCGGTATCGATCGGGCCTGGGTAGACGCCCACCACCAAAGTTCCCTGCGCCGCCAGTTCGGCTCTGACACCTTGGGTAAGGGAATGTACGGCAGCTTTTGAGGCGCTATACCCGCCCAGAACAGGGAAGTTCACGTGTGATGCAATAGAGGCCAGATTAACCAACGCTCCGCCACCATTTTTGGCCAGAACAGGTGCAAACGCACGGGTCACATTCAGGGTGCCGAAGTAGTTGATTTCCATTTCGGCGCGGGCCTCGGAAATGTCACCAGCGGCAATCAAGCCGGTAAACGTGGCGATGCCAGCGTTATTGATCAGTAAATCCACATCGCCGTAGGTTTGCGCGGCGCTCAGGACTTGCCCGGCATCGCCAATATCGAGACTAACAGGAACAACTCGGGGATCGTCCGTCAGGTCAGTCAGTTTAGCGACGTCCCGGGCAGCAGCATAAACTTTCGTCGCCCCAAGTTCCAGTAAGCGTTCCACAAATGCACGCCCGATACCGCGGTTTGCACCGGTTACAAAGGCGGTTGAATTTTTGATAACCATAGAAATTTCCTTATTAAAAATTAGTATTGAATGAATGTTCAAATAACATATATGCATATTGAATGATCATTCAATACCTTTGGAAATTTTTTTATCCAAGAAGGCGGTCGGCCTGTTGAACGAAATCTTCCAATGCCGCGCTATCGAGGTGCCCGCGCGCTAAAATGCGCCCACCGATAACCAGCCCCATCAATACACGGGCGGTTTTGACCGCATCCAGTCCCCAACTGATTTCGCCTAAATCCTGCCCAGCTTTGATCATTTTTTGTAAAAAGGTCTCAAATCCGGCAAGCCCGCTTTCAACAACACGTTCAATGCTGGCATCTTTGGGGGCGGCATCAACGACTGAATTAACCAGAAAGCATGCACTGTTCTGAGAACCGCTTTGAGCATCGGAAACCAGCTTTTTAAAGACCGCAAGGATCGCATTCCGGGGCGAATAGTTCGCCTCATACCCGGCAAACTGCGCGTCCGCCTGGCCCTCATAATGTTCGAGTGCGAGACGATAGAGATTTTTTTTGTCACCAAATGTTGCGTAGATGCTGCCGGGGTTAAGACCCATGCAGGATATCAAGTCCTTCATAGACGTTCCATCATAACCATGCTGCCAGAACGCTTGCATGGCTTTTTCCAGAACGTCTTCGCGCTCAAACTGTTTTTCCCAAGGCATATTAAGGATATAGCAAGTCTTGAACGGTTATTCAATAAGGGCGTACGGCAGAGTGATGTCCTTTAATTCGCCAGCGCGCTGACCTCAACCCGGGTATCGTTGTAACACGCGCCTTCACAGATGTCGGCTTTGTTGCCGGGGATCAGGGCGGATACAGTCTGGCCGGTTGCGCTGGTTTTGAACCAAGCTCCTTTGGGTGAATAGAGCGTCCCCTTTGGTACAGCGTCAGTAACGTCAAGTTTCAGATGAACGTCACCAAGGTTATTCCAGGTTTTGACGGTCTCCCCGCTTGCCAGCCCGCGCGATGCGGCATCATCGGGGTGCATTTCAAGAATTTGAATTTCGTCATTCATCGACAAGCCACCGAACGTGGCATTGGTGCGTTTGTTTGAGGACGGGCTGATCAAATAAAGCGGATAGTCCGATTGCAGGGCCTTAAATTCCGGTAGTAATTCACCGTATTTCCGCTCTAAATCTTCGGAGCGGATTTCAACCTTGCCGGTCTCTGTTGTCGGGAAAACGTTAACAAAAGGAAGGGCGTCCGCGCCTTTGATTGTCATATATGTGGCCTGATCTATCGGTAGCTCACTTGGGCGATTGCCCTTCAATTTCGGATCATTCCCATCAAGGGCATCGTCCATCAATTCGGCATCAGTTGCTTTGAACATCTGGTCGTCATAACCGAACTTGGCGGCCAGGCGCCGGAAGATCTCGGTATTAGGCAGGCTGTCACCAACGGGCGAAATAACCGGCTCAGCGCGCTGAAGGTATTGCTGACCATAAGCGCCGTAAACGTCGTTAAATTCGAAATGAGTCGAGGCCGGCAGGATAATGTCGGCGTACGCCATGCTGTCGGTCATGGCCACATCGCAGCCAACAATAAACACGTCGTCGCGTGACAAAGCCCGTCTCATTCGGTTTTGATCAGGGTGAACGGCGATCGGATTATGGTTGTAGATGAACAAGGCTTTCAGCGGCGGGTCCAGCGTATCATCCAGCACATGTTTGGCGACATCGATGATATTTAACATTCGCGTGCCCTCGGGAATGAGGTCTGTACCTTTTAAGCGGTCCCCCGTATTCGGGAAGGATTTCCCAGCGTTCATGATGAGGCCGCCGCCCACCGTGCCGAACTTTCCGCACAGCGCCGGCAATACGGCAGCAGCGCGGATCGATGCACCTGCATTCCGGCTGCGTTCAACGCCGTTTGAGACTGACATGATGGCCGGTGAAATTTCTGAATACATCTTGGCGAAGGTGCGAATATCTTCTGCAGTGAGACCGCATGTTTCTGCAGCATCCTCAATCGTTACCAGGCGCGCGCGCACCATATAGTCCTCAAAACCATGAACCCATTGGTTAACAAAACCCTGATCTATTCCGCCCAACCGCTCGATCTCGGCAGCAACCGCCATTGCGAGGACAACGTCACTGCCGGGGGTCACTGCTAAATGCAAATCGGCCTGTTCAGCGATTTTGATGCGTTTAGGATCAATCACCACCAGTTTGGCGCCGTTCTTTCTGGCGTCTTTAATGATTGTACTAAAATGCAGATTTGAAACAGTGACGTTGTTACCCCAAACAACGATTAGTTTGGCATGGCGGCCCTGTTCAATTGGGGTTCCCGGCATGTCACCGTAGAGGCTGGCGTTGGCCATGCTGCGCACACCACCGCAAAGCGGTCCGCGATCAAGTTGGGTTGCGCCCATTTTGTTGAACAACCGCGCATCCATTGATGAACCTGAAATCTTTCCGTGCGGTCCGGCATAATTGAACGGCAACACGGCTTCCGGACCGTACTGGTCAATGACCTTGGTGAATTTCTCGACAATTGTATCCAGGGCCTGATCCCAGGAAATCGGCTCGAACTGTCCATCCCCTTTCGCCCCCACACGTTTAAGCGGCGTTGTCAGGCGGTTGGGGCCGTGGACAAATTCCGGGTACCCGCGCGCCACTTTGTTGCAAATGACCCCATTGGTCAGTGGATTGGCATGGGATCCTCGTACTTTGATGATCTGGTCATCTTCAACTGTGACCAGAAGGCTGCAGGTGTCGGGGCAATCAAGCGGGCAAACGCTGGGAAGTTCAACGGGCATGGTGGTGGTCCTTATTATAAATCATTGCAGCCTGTTTAGGTGAGAAGTGGCTTTTAAAAAAGGTCCGATATGGTATTTTTGATGGGGCCAATTTTGAAAGACTTCGATGACCATTCGCACTGCAAGATCTCCGTTGTTGTCGATTTCACTGGATCGAGATGCAATGGAGTCGTTGCAAGTTCAATTGTTTGATCAAGTCAGAGAGGCAATTCTCACCGGACGGTTGGTCCCCGGAACCCAGTTGCCCGCGACCCGAACGCTGGCGACAGAACTGGGCGTTTCCAGAAACACAATTTTAAATGCGTTTGAGCGGCTCCTGGCGGAAGGGTATATCGAAGGCCGGATGGGATCGGGGACTCGGGTCACCAAGGTTTTGCCCGAAGATTTGTTAAGCGCCCGTAATCTCACGGGTTCGCGAGAACGGTCAACAGACCCGGCTGGTAAACTGTCCTCCTTGTCACGGACGTTAAGCTCCAGCGATTATCGTAATCGGCATACGGAGCGCGGCGCGAGAGCCTTTCGTCCCGGACTGCCGGATATTGAACACTTTCCATTTCAACTCTGGAGCCGCTTGGTCGCCAAGTTCTGGCGTCATCCGCCGCGTGACCTTTTAATGTCTGGCGATCTGTGTGGCTATCGTCCACTGCGCCAGTCGATCGCGGCCTATCTTGGCGCGGTGCGGGGGGTGCGGTGCACTGCTGATCAGATAATGATTACCTCAGGTGCGCAGCAGGCGCTTGATTTGATCGCTCGGACACTGATTGATCCGGGTGATAAGGTTTGGGTCGAAAACCCTGGTTACGCTGGACTTCGGTCGACTTTGATGGCGGCAGGAGGGATCATTCATCATATCCCCATCGATGAAGATGGCATGTCGGTGCAGGATGGTCGGCGGCAGGCCCCGGATGCTGTGCTTGCCGCGGTGACGCCGTCCCATCAGTTTCCGCTTGGCGTGACAATGAGCCTTGCCCGGCGGCTTGAATTACTGGACTGGGCGTCTGAGGCGGGTGCCTGGATATTGGAAGATGATTACGACAGCGAATTTCGCTATAGCGGCAAACCACTTTCAGCGCTGCAGGGCCTCGATGATAAAGGGCATGTGATATACGTTGGTACATTCTCGAAGGTCCTATTTTCATCTCTGCGGTTAGGGTATGTCGTCATCCCGGAACCGTTGCTCGGTGCGTTTATTGAAATGCGCTCAGCGATTGATGATCACCCTGCGCTGGCCCTTCAACCCGCGGTGCACGCGTTTATTGAAGAGGGGCATTTCGCGTCGCACATTCGGCGGCTTCGTAATCTTTATGCGGAACGCCAGATGTTGATCATTAATGCCATAAATACGCACGCAGGCGACGTGCTGCGCGCAGAGTCGCACGAAGCGGGTATGCATCTTGTCGCAGGTCTGAACCCGGATCTTGGATTGTCCGACATAACCGCGGCGAAGAAGGCGTCCTCCGCTGGCCTGGTAACGCCAGCCCTATCGGAATTTTACGCAGGGGCAAAGAAAAAGGACGGACTGGTGTTAGGATATGCCGGGCTGACTGAGCGGGAAATTGACCGTGATGTTAAGCGGCTGGCCAATGTATTGACGACGTGAAAGCAACGGCAAGCAGCACTCATGACTTCTCAATAATCATTGGGTCTTTGTGCAGGCGGGTTTCTCGGTAGACGATGTAAAGACCGCTCGAGACAATGATCGCGGCACCCAGAACCGTAATAAGGGTCGGTGTTGTATTGAAAAAATAGAAATCAATAACCACAGCCCAGACCAGCGCGGTGTACTCAAACGGCGCGAGAACAGAGATCGGCGCCAGGCGAAAGGATCTGTGGATCGTCAGATGTCCCAGTAAAGACAACGCTGCAACAACGCCAATTCCGGACAGCACGTTCATCTCGATCGGTGACCAGAAAAAGGGCAGGGCAAGTGTTATAAACAAGGTCAGTCCCGTATTGTAATAAAACACCAGTGCAAATGTGCTCTCACTTTTGCCAAGCCATCGACCCATTACGGCAAATATGGCGTAAGAAATACTGGCCCCGATTGGAAACAGCGCTGCCAACTGGAATGCGTCCCCGGGCCTGGTGACAACCACCACGCCAATAAATCCAACGGCAATCGCGCTCCACCGATGCACGCCAACGTGTTCTCCAAGAAAGATCGCTGATATCGCCGTCATCATGAATGCGGAACCGAAAAACAATGTGACGGACTCTGACATCGACAGATGCCGCAGGCCTTCAAAAAACAGCAGCGGCGCCAGGCACCCAATAAACGCCCGCAGCCCATGGGCCTTGAGATGCCTGGTTTTTATTGATGCAATACCACCGACAAAAGGCAGGGCGATCAACAAAGCGATGAACACGATCCAGCCCCGATATGCAATGATCTGTACGACTGAAATTTCACCGGATACAAGCCATTTTGCCACACCATCCATAATCGACAAAAAGAGGTAACCTGAAACAGCAAAACCTATTCCTGCAAGTGGACGATCAGGCGGAACAATCATGACAAAACCAATTATAAAAAATCAATATTGCGCGACTGTCTGCCACAACTCTCGGCTAATCAAGAAAGTTTAATCGGCGACATGACTTTATACATTTGAGGGCTGATTGCGCGCCGCCCCAATTTATATATCAGCAAGATACGCGTCGATTTTCGCGGACATTTCTGCGTCAATTTCAAACTTGACGTTCGTTGCTATCAAGGTATCGGGAAGTGGGTCTGTTGTCGATCCTTCGACGACAATGCCGTTGATTGTTCCAAGCGCGTCTATGATGACCTGGATCGGCGTGCCTGGAATGCCTTTAACGCCTCTTTCAAAAAGACCAATGCCAGCCGAAGAAATATCATGCATTCGTCCGTCTTCCTGCTTTCCGCCGACAATCAATTTGACAGGGATATCCAGAGATTTGCGCTCGTTATCACGCCGGTCACCAGCTGTGGACTGGCGGAGAATCTGCGTCAGGGTTTCCTGAAGACCCAGCATTTTTATCGACATTGCGTTGGAGTTATCGTAAATACCCTGTGCCAATCGCCCGGTTTCGTCGATTTCGGTCGCGGTTTTTGACGACTGATCTGAGACGTTGCGGGTGCCTTCCGCCGCCTTGCTAATGTTCGTATTGATTTCCTGGATAGCATCGCTTTGTTCAGTCATGGCATCTTCAATAGAGGTTGAAATTTGTCCAATCTGGTTAATCGTCTGGCTAATCTGATTTATGGTTTCGACCGCAACGCCAGTAGCAGATTGCATGCCATTAATCTGAATACTGATCTCCTCCGTCGCCTTCGCCGTTTGATTGGCGAGGTTTTTGACTTCTGATGCAACAACAGCGAACCCTTTGCCTGCATCACCGGCTCTGGCGGCCTCGATGGTGGCGTTTAAGGCCAGTAAATTGGTTTGGTCTGCGATATCAGTGATCAGGGCGACAACTTCTCCAATTTTGTTGGCGACTTCCACCAAACCTTGAATTTTTTCGTCGGCATGTTTGGCGCTGTCTACCGCGCCGCGCGTAATCTCGCCTGACTCAGACATCTGGGCAGCGACTTTTGAGACGGACGCCAGCAACTGTTCTGACGAAATTGCAATGGCCTCGACGTTACTGGTTGTCACTTCAGCTGAAGAGGACGTTTCGGCACTACCGGTTGCCGCGCGCGCGGCATTGTCTCGCATCCTGTTCGCCCTCTCGTTCATGTCTTTGGTATCATCGCTTACGTCCGCCACAGACTGTTTGAGTTCCTTTTCCAACGCGTCTGAGAGGGACATCATTTCGTGTTTCAGCTTGTCTTGTTGCTCACGTTCACGTTCAGCTTTCTCGGTATTCGATCGTTCAAGATTAACTGCGTTTTCCTTGAATATCTCGACCGCTGCAGCCATTGAGCCGATTTCATCGGAACGATTGGTGCCCGGGATTTCAATCTCCATATTATTACCGGCAAGCTCTCCCATTGCGCTTGTCATCTCGGAAATCGGGAGACTGATTGAACGGGCCATGAGAAATCCGGCACCGAATATCGCGATTACGCCGATGACGCCGACAATGAGCATCAAATTTTGGATAGCATGAGCGCCGGAAAATGCCTCTACTTCATCAATTTCAGCCAGCAGAGCCCACGTTAACCCGGCAGCGTTGATCGGCGTATAAGCAGATAAAACGGGATTGTCATTATAATCGATAACAATATGCGCACCCGTTTTACCAGTAATGACATTCCGTCCGGCCTCGGTATCGACTTTCCCGGTCTCCGGTTGGCGGAACGAAGCGACCACGGAGTGCTGTTTTGGATCCAGATAAGAATCGGATCGCATCTGAAGATCTGGACCGATGAGATACGTTTCTCCGGTTTTTCCGAGACCCGCCCGCTCACTCATCACCGATGTGATGCGGTCGAGCGGCATCTGAAAAATCAATACACCAAGCTTCTCGTCACCATCAAATATAGGGGAGGCGATGAAACCGGCAGGCGCATCATAAGACGGAGTGTAGAGTTTATAATCGACAATCGCGACATCGTCTTTGCCCAATGTCAGAGCGTTCTTGAATACGTCGGCAAAATTGGTTTTGGCCCACGGGCCATCAATCAGAGACGTTGCAAAATCAAGTTCTTTAAAGACCGAATAAACAATTTTCCCGCCGTCAGGCTCAATCAGAAAAATATCGTAGTAGCCAAATTTTTCGAGATAACTTCTGATTGCCGGATGCACCTTGGCGTGGAGATCATTATAGGATGTTTTGTTACCCCCCCGATCAAGTAAGTGTTTTGACCCAAGAGGATTGGAATTGGCGCGAATGTATTGGTGTTGAAACATCACTGCATCGTCGCTAAGCGTATTAAACATTAAATCAATGTTCGGCGCTGTGCCGTTCTGATTATTGTATTCAACCGCAAATTCATCGACGTAATATGTTTTCAGCTCGGTCCGCATCCGACCGATATCTGAGTCATTTATTTTTGACTCGTTTTTGTACGCACTAAAAGTTTGTTTAAATCCCCGCATGGCATCGATCACCATCAGGTTTTCGGAAAATGTCAGAACCTGATTGTTGATGGATTGAAAATACGCTTCAATCGCATTTTTTTTGATTGCCCGAACACTTTCCAACTGATTAAAAGCGGATTTTTCGATCGCCGTATTTGCCTTGTTCAGGCTGAGGACAGAAACCACGGCAAAGGGTAATATGCCAATGATCAAAAACGCAGCAATCAACTTCGGACCGATGTTTAACTTCAAAAGCGAACGCATTCGTAACATCCCTTTGTGATTGGGTTATACTTGACTACGATAGTACCCAACTTGGAGTGTTATTAGAAATGTTTTTTGTAACTGCCCAGGTAGGGCTGCCTGACAGTCAGGCGCCGCGGAGTCGGGCGATCAGGATTTCGGGATCCTGCCTGAGCGC
>WASW01024290.1_pt1 | contig 49101 bp, 45 predicted proteins | sample 5698521 | NCBI WGS metagenome assembly WASW01 (sample SAMN11175560, study PRJNA528189) | sponge metagenome | isolation source: marine sponge | host: Leucetta | place: Antarctica: Western Antarctic Peninsula, King George Island | collected 2013-01
CTGGACAATTTCTAAATCTGGATCGCCACGCCGCTTTGCGGCTCACGATGACGCGCGGAGAAGTTGCGTTGGCTTTGCTGTTGCTAGTGTCCCGGCGGTAGCTCGCAATGATGTGCGGAGAAGCTACGCAAAGGTCTCCTATTTTAAAATGGGAAGAGTTAGAAAGACCAATATAAATAGCTTGAGGAGTATTGATTCATCTCCCCTCCCTTCGACAAGCTCAGGGTGACAAACTTGATAGTTTCCAAAAACGTCATCCTGCACGATCCAAAAACGTCATCCCGAGTTTATCCCAGCTTGCCTTTTAATCGACCCTCAAGGTTGCACTTACTAGTTGAACTCAAGTAATATCGTGCGGTTAGATTTTTCTTATTATAGTGCTGTAATGAAATTGGGTGCGAAATTATTCGCGTATTTACGAAAGGCAAATATGCAAGGGACTTTTCCAAGAGATGCCAACCTTTGCAGTGCCGATCTTGGTTTTGTCACAAACCTTTTAGCTATTGATGTTGAATCAGCCTATATAAATAAGGGAACGAAGTTTCCAACTTATATTCAAATAAAATGGAAATCGGGGCGGGAGTATTCCTGCAGAAATATTATTCCAAGAGAAAAAAGCGGGAGAAGAGAAAGAAGATTTAAAGACAAGGCTTTGGGGCAATCATCGAAAAGCTTCTGAAAGATGAGCGGAAGAAGATCGTCGAACTATAGCCAAAAAGCTAAAGGAGGGCATGGAGCCAAGACAGGCACGGGCGGGAATTTGCCTGAAGATAAAGGGAAAATCGCAGAAGTCCGTGTATTAAAAGAAGTCGATAAACATCAATCCTATTTGTGGATTTTCGGATATGTTGCCCAAGCTTGCCATGACACCATTCCCCTTAAACTTGGGAAACACCCGTGTTTTGTTGTCCAATACCTTTATAAAGCTTTTGGGGCCTGCCCGAAAGGATGCATCGCATTCTCCTTTTGAATCAGCCGTTGAGAGAAACACGATTTCCTGATCTTCGATAAATTTCTGCATTTCGGAATTTAATAAATCCAACACTTGCGAACTATAAAAGGAGTTGGCACTGGTGTTATGTTTTTTTTTGTAGTTCTCGTTCGCCTTGTGATCCTGGAGGATTCATGGTCTTGAGTTAAAGGTTGGAGTTATGAGGCAACGCTAAATTAAAATATTTTCCTCGCTCACCATAGACGAGTCCTTTTTCTTCCAAGAATCGAATTGCTTCCTCGGCGGATTCTTTTCCCTTGCCATTGTGGCCGTTTAAGTGTTCCTTGATTTGATCTATGGTTTTTGGGGCTTCGTTGCAATATACGAATACTTTGGCTGCGGTTCCTTCCAGTCGAACTTGTGTGGATTGTAAAGATCTATCATCGTAGACTTTTACGAAGTCCATGGACTTGGTGAATATCAGGAAAGGCAATTGCTCGGACTGATGCCGTCTTTTCCATTCGGCGGCAATATCATGAAGTTCTTGTTTCAATGCCGGGTCGATTTGCGTGGACGTCTTGAACTCAAAATCGTAGGCGATTTTCATATGATCGATGTCAGGATCATCGTAAACATAAGGGTATGCCTCGCCCGGCGCGGTGATGGTTACGCCATACTCTTCCGGTCTCATAAAATAGGGACTGAACCTTTCCAGCCACAAATTACCGACACATTCTGGCGGCGGCAAATGGAATAAGAGTTTGATCAAATCGATCTGCTGTCGATAGTCTTCGTTTGTTTCACCAGGAAAACCAATCAAAATATTCCAGTTCACTTCAATGCCATAGTACATGGACCATTTCATGCAAAGTATATTTTGCAGAGGACGGACACCCTTATCCATTTCCTGGAGTTGATTCATGCTGAAGCTTTCTATTCCTGGCTGAATTACTTTGGCACCGCCATGCGCCAGAGTTTTGATTTGTTTTTTAGTCAGGTTGCTTTTCACTTCGATGAAAAATTGCAGATCAAAATTTTTCTCTGCCAGATCGCCAAAAACTCCATCGATGTATTTCATTTCCAGAATATTGTCAACGAGCCGGAATCGAAATGAATCGTGTTTTTGAGAAAGTTCGGCGAGGTCGGTATGCACCTGTTGCATGGGCTTAGACCTGAATTTCATTGTGCTGGCGTTCAAGCCACAAAAAGTACAGTGATGTTTCTCTCCCCACCAGCAACCTCTGGCAGTTTCGTAAAGGATGACTGGGTTTTCCAATAGGGAAGATTCAGGGTCTATTTCCCGCAACTGATCGAAAAAATCCTGATAATCGGGCGCCGCATAATCACTGAAATTGCCAAACATGGCATCGGGTTCTTCGTAGAGAACTTCGCCATCGCATCGATGCACGACCCCTTTGGGAACCGGGCCGCCTTTTTCCAGATAGTTAATAAAATTCGGTAGAATGTCTTCTGCTTCACCTGGAATGACGTAATCTATCCAGGGAGAAACGCGAAAATATTCGAGTCCCATTTCCGATTCAAAATTAGAGCCACCAAACAGAATTTTCAAATGCGGGAATTTTTCCTTGATCATTTTTGCCAGAGTCAAACTGGCAACATTTTGGTTGAAGGTCGATGAAAACCCTATTACATCAAAGTCCCCCCAGTTTCCTGCATCTCTGCACCATTTCAGAAATTCGGGAACCATTTTAGTTTTTACATCCAGCAAATAGTCCAAGGGACGTTCTATGGACTGGCAAACATCTTCCATATGTGGGGCAAAATTTTCGGGATAGGCTGTGTTTTTAGGGTTTTCTCCAAACAGGGCATGAGAAAATAGCCACTCTCCAATCAAGAATCTCTTTTCGCAAAGTTGGTTGTAAATAGGCAACCCAAGCTGATGAGCGAAATGCAGATTTAAATAATGGCTTTTTACTTCACAGCCTTTGGACTTCAACAAAGTGGAAAGCGTCCCCAATTGGATCGAGGGATAGATATGAAACCCAAAGGGCATATTTACGAGTGCAATTTTCAAAGGCATGATACGATTGTAACAATTTCAAGGGCTACTGCCCAATAAAATCAGGTGTCTGAACATTTATTTCCAATAAATATTTTTGCATTCGATGAAGCACCCAAGTAAGGTCTGTGGTGATTGACTTTTTCAAATAGTTAAAATGATAAAAAACAGTTTCTTTCCAATATTTAATCCAACCTGAGAAAACATCATCACTCCAGATAAAACATTTAAAACAGAAGCGGGGGAAGCATTGAAGTCTCCCAGGAAACTTCAGCCTTTCATCAGGCATTTGTCTTATCCCGTGACAATGCTTTTAATGAAGACACCCATTACCCCAAATCAAATAACCACCCTTGGAATGATATTGGGTGTGGCAGGAGGGATCGTTTGTATCCGAGGGGATTATTTTTCCATTCTCTTTGGAGCTTTTTTATTTCTGATTTGCTATGTCCTCGACAATTGCGATGGTGAGATAGCCCGGATCAAGGATATGCGTAGTATTTTTGGAATGCGGTATGACACTTTTGTAGATTGGGTAGTGCACGCAGTATTCTTTATTTGTCTTGGCTGGGGTGCTGCTTCTGCGACAGGACAACAGATTTGGTTTTGGGCAGGTTTAGGGGCTGGTTTCGGTGGCACCGTAAACTACGTTCTGGAGCTTTACCAAAACAGAACCAAACCCCACTCCAGTCAGTTGACAGCTGAAGAGACATCGATCAGGGATGACGATTCAAAAATGGATCGCTTTGTTTTGAATGCGCGTACTATTCGCAGTGATTTTTGTTTTATCGTTTTGGTTCTCAGTCTTGGGGACGTGATTTGGTATCTTCTTCCCCCTGCTGCTATTGGTGCACAGGCCTATTGGTGTCTTCAGTTTACCCGCAGTGCCCGCCGTTGGCATCCATAGATAGGACTTGACCCTGGAGTGAAAGCAATCAAATTTTTATATCTGCTGGTGGGAACCGGCCTGCTGGCTTATGTTTTTTCCGAGACCGATCTCGAATTGTTGTGGTCGAACCTGATTGCAACCGGCTGGGGTATCTTTTTTGTAATAGCGATTTATGGAATTGCTTTTTGGGTGGATACGGTAGCCTGGCAGTTTACTTTGCCGAGTACGGGGTTAAATTTTCACTGGCTTTATGATCTTTGGAAAGTGCGAATGGTGGGGGCCGCATTTGGGAAGGTATTGCCCTTCAGTGCTTTTGGCGGGGCTCCCGTTAAAGGTTATCTTCTGAAAAAATATTACGGGATTGGTTATAGAGAGGGCGCAGCTTCAATTATCTTGATTGAATCGACACATCTTATGTCTATGGTTTTTTTTATGGCATCTGGTGTTTTGCTCATTCATTTCAATCCTGATTTTCCTGAAAATTATTACCTGTTTTCTAAATTAAGTTTAGCCGCGCTTGCTATTGGTATTTTTGGATTTTATTTCATTCAACGGCTAAAGATTACTTCTGTTGCAGGGGGATGGATCAGCCGTCAGGCATTGGGACGGAGACTGGGGAAATTTCTCAGCCATCTTCAGGAATTTGATGACAGACTGGTTCAGTTTTATACAGAAAAACGCACTTACTTTTTCGGGGCGTTGGGGTTAAACCTGTTGAACTGGTATCTCGGTGCTTTAGAAATTTATATTATTTTATATTTTTTCGGACACCCTATATCAATAGCCGAGTCTATTATTTTGGAAACTCTGGTGGAACTGGTGCGGGCGGGAACATTTTTTATACCAGCGACACTTGGCACTCAGGAAGCCGCTTTTTTATTAGCCACCGGAGCCATTACAGGAGAACCCGCTTTGGGAGTGGCTACTGCTTTGATGCGACGGATTCGGGAAATTGTATGGTTTATTCTAGGCTTTGCTATTGGCTGGCAATATTCGACCAGCCCTTCAGGCTTGGCCCAGGCGGCGCAAAATGAAATGACAAAAGATTCGAGTTGAATATGCAAAAAACAAAATGTTGAAGAGGACGGTTTCATATGTAAAAATGGCTGTTCTGTTAATCGGTTAATTTGATATGAAATGCTTAATAATTGCAGCGGGGCAGGGCAGTCGGCTGAGATCTCTCGCTGAATCAAAACCGTTGATGCCTCTTAAAAATATTCCTCTCATTGATAGAGTGATCGACTCTGCTCTGGAAGCGGGAGTGGATGATTTTTACGTTGTGGTTGGTTACAACGGCGTCAATGTTCGTCGACATTTAGAAGAAGCGAGTCGCTCTAAAAATATTCCCATAACCGTTATTGAAAATGATGAATGGCAACGAGCCAATGGTATTTCTGTTCTCAAGGCAAAACCGTATTTGAACGAACCTTTTCTGCTTTTGATGGCAGACCATATTTTTGACTCTGAAATAGCCAGTCAGTTGATCCGCCGTTCTTCCGAAAATAAAGGGATTCTGTTGGCAGTTGATGAAAACTTGCAAAATTCATTAGTCGATATGAAAGATGTAACGCGGGTTTTGGTTGAAGAGAACCAAATTCAAAAAATTAGCAAGGGGTTAGAGTCCTACAATTGTTTTGATACCGGAATTTTCTTATGCGATCCGGAATTATTCACAGCTATCGAAACATCTTCAAAAAATCAGCAAGACGATTCTCTATCAGGTGGGGTGCGTATTTTGGCCAAACAGGGAAAGGCAGGTGCGATGCCTGTCAACGGATTGTTCTGGTGCGATATTGATGATCCTGGTAATTTTAAACAAGCCGATATATATTTATCAAGCCTGATAGAAAAGTGCGCTTAAAAAAGAAAAGCCCTGTTTCAGGCCGTTCTTAGTTTGAGAAGTCTGGAATAGACCAGATACCCGGCAAATAGATTGGCTCCTACCGCTGCGACCGCAATAAAAATTCCCATCTGATCGACCACCGAAACCAATAGAAGGAAATGGATAAAATCTCTGTTTGCGAATTTTTCAGCCAGTCTCGATTCATTAATATGGAACAGTTGATTATTCGGCGATCTTTTCTCAAGCAGTATGGGGCTCAATAGAAAGAAAGCCGTCAATCCCCCTAGTCCTGCCAGGCCGCCCAGGTACAAAAAAATACTTTCACCTGTTTTGAAATAAACTCCACCCCCGATAGCGGTGAACACTAGAAAATGGATGATATTGTCACAATAAATGTCTAGTTTTTTCCCGATATCTGTTTCCATAAATTTTAAGCGTGCGATTTCCCCATCGGCTCCATCCACCCAGGTTGACAAGACCAGCAGCATTGCCGCGATAACACTGGTTCCATAAGAGCCTTGAAAGAAAAGGAAAGCGGAAACCAGTCCCAAAAAAAAGCTTAGAAGAGTAATCTGGTTGGGACTGATCGGGGTATTCAAAAACATACGCGTTAACAAGCGTGAAGCCGGCCTGGAAAGAATTCGTGTGATGGGGCTGTCATAGCTGAGGCCAGAACCGCCTACCTGCACTTCGTGAAGGCGTTTAAAATCCTCTGGCTTTTGTATTTCCGCTTCCTTTGATCCGTGGACGTAAAGAGGGAAACCAGCCTGTTGCGATTCAATAGCCGTAGGGTTGTCTATTAAAAGATCATCCAGTTTCTCTGGATTTACAGGGAAAACAGAAGTCCCCTTATTTTTTGAATGTGAATGGATAAGGCTGTGCAACTCTTTCTTGTCATGGAGAGCAGAACCGTTAAAGATATAAGTTGGATTGTTCTGAGTCCATTCTTTTAATTGCAGGATATTATTTATCCAGGGGATATTTTTCGGCAATCGCGAATCTTTTAAAAGTTTTTCGAATGATTTTTCAAGGTCTCCATGAGGGTCTTCCATGAAAACAGCCAGGGTCTTTATGCCCGCCCTTTGCAACGTCAAAAGGTTTCTAAGGATGAATGGCACCCCGGCGATTTTAGAAGAATACCATTCGACAGGGTTTTTGGTTGCCCCCGGGTTTCTCAAAAAAAGAACACCGCTTGAGTTACCCCCCCCCATTTGAATCAGGCGGTTTGTGGTTTTCTGCCATTTAAATTCCAAAATATTAAATTTCTACAGGCATCTTGTTGATAAACTTCACTGGAAAGTTGATCTAAAACGATATATATTACAAATGTTTTTTTGATTTCATGTTGTAATGTATCTGGTCGACTCACCCATTGCAAACACACCTATTTTAGCAGAAATTAATATTAATAAAAACATATCTAAAATATTACAGGTCGTTGATCTATGAATGAAAGTACAGAGGACGGTACGGCAAGAGAAATTGCTCCAGCAAAAGGAAAATTGGGAGTCTTGCTTCCAGGTATGGGAGCAGTAAGCTCGACTTTGATTGCTGGAGTGCAATTAGTCAATGCGGGGTACAGTCAGCCGATTGGGTCGGTAACGCAAATGTCACGTATACGCCTGGGCAAAAGGGATAATCCGCAATATCCTTTCATTAAAGACTTTGTCCCACTTTCATCTCTCAACGACTTGGTCTTTGGCGGCTGGGATATTTATGATGACAATTGCTATCAAGCCGCCTTAGCCTGTGGAGTGATTGATAAGCAGGAACTGGAACCCATCCGCAAACAACTGGAAGAAATCAAACCGTGGTCGGCTGTGTTTGATCCTGCTTTTGTTAAAAACCTTTCTGGCCCCAATGTGAAACAGGCTTCCAATAAAATGAAATTGGCGGAAATGTTGATGCAGGACATGGAGGATTTTAAAAAGCAACATGGTTTGGAAAGACTGGTCATGTGCTGGTGTGGCTCTACAGAAGTATATCAGGAAGATATGGACCACGAAGCTTTTCAGACCATCGAAGGATTTGAAAAAGCCCTGAAAGATAATCTGGCTATTATTCCCCCTTCTATGATTTACGCATACGCAGCCATCAGAATGGGTGTTCCTTTTGCCAATGGTTCGCCAAACCAAACCATTGATCATCCCGCAATGGTAGAGTTGGCCTTGAAATATAATGTTGCGATTGCGGGTAAGGATTTCAAAACAGGTCAAACCTTGATGAAAACTATTGTTGCGCCTGGTCTCAAGGCAAGAATGCTCGGTCTGGAAGGGTGGTTTTCAAGCAATATTCTTGGTAATCGCGATGGCGAAGTTTTGGATGATCCCGATTCCTTTCGTTCAAAGGAAGTGAGTAAGGGATCGGTTCTCGATAGCATCTTTCAGGATGACCTCTATCCAGAGCTTTATGGGGATTATTATCATAAAATCCGCATCGAATATTACCCTCCAAGAGGAGATGCCAAAGAAGGTTGGGATAATATCGATATTCAAGGGTGGCTGGGGCAAAAAATGCAGTTAAAGATAAATTTTCTCTGTCGCGATTCGATTCTTGCTGCACCCGTTGCTTTAGACCTGGTTTTATTCCTCGATATGGCTAGCCGAGCGGGAATGAGTGGAATCCAAGAGTGGCTTTCCTTTTATTTCAAGTCTCCGCAATGCCGACCCGATTTGCAACCTGTTAACTCATTGTTTGATCAAGATGAGAAAATGCGAAATACCTTGAGAATTTTGATGGGTGAAAAGGTGATCGACCATTCCGGTCTGGATTACTACGAACCGCTGATTTAAGGCTTGGGTTGCTTGTTGTTTCGAGGAGATTGTTAATAAATAAGAAAAAGCCGGTACATAAGTACCGGCTTTTTCTTATTTAGGACTTTCCTGAACGAGTGGTTTCACCTTTCGGCCTTTTTTATTATAAAAAGACGGTGAATTGATTTGCTTATCCGTTCTTTTATTCAGTGCTTTTACGGAAATCACTTTTTTGAGATTACCCGAAGCGTCAAAAACTTTCACTTCATGCATTGTCTTCCCTTTCTAATAAGTCGTTTATGCGATTTAACGTGTCAATTAGCCGATAAAGAAAAAACCTTTTCGGGGAAAGACATCTGATTTTTAGTTATTTTGGGACTACTTTAGAGGCTTGGGGTCCTTTTTGGCCCATCGTTTTTTCAAATTCTACTGCTTGACCTTCATGCAGGGTTTTGAAGCCATCCGTTTGAATTTCTGAAAAATGCACGAAGCAGTCTTCGCCATCGTCGGATTCAATAAAACCGTAACCCTTGCTTTCATTGAACCACTTTACTTTACCTTGAGCCATTTTAAATTCACTCCCAAAAATTTGCGGGACAACCTTGCATTCAGATATTAAAACAGAGTCCCCAATTGAATTAATTAAGACTTATTTGGAAAAACCAAAGGCAAAAAAACCATCCGGAAAATTAGGACGGTTAAAAAATTTCAATTAAAATTACATTGCCCATGCCACAAATGACATTCCAAATGATTCAGGAACTGCCTTCCCAAATTGGCTTAATATGATAACCCACTTTAGCATATTGGCTGGAAAAACCCAAATTAATATCAATTTTTTCGGTTGAAAAACCATTGATAAACTAAGAAGTATTACCCTGTTCTTTGCAGGTTTTTCTGTAATACTATTATTATCAATACTCTGCTTTGATGGCGGGGGATGGGGTTGGGTGAGCAGAGAAATAAAATTGCGTAGAACTTTGGGATCAAACATGCTTTTCATATTGCGGGTCATTAGGGTCAAAGCGTCATAAGATTTCATGGCTCGTCGATAGACCAAGGGGGATGTGAGACTTTCGTAAACATCGGCTACTTTGCAAACTTGCGAAAAATAATAAATTTTATCTTGCACAAGGGAATGGGGGGGGGGTAACCTTATTATTTATTGGTGTGCTTTGAAAGAAATGCTCGAACCAAAATCTAAAATATTGCAGGTTCCACTTGCTCTCCGCAGAGGGGTCGCCCTTTGCAAAAGAGTACGCTTGGTACGATTCGAACCTACGGATTAGAAGTAATCAAGGCATGCATTCTGGGTAATTCTTGGAAGTTACTTAACTATTTTAAATTTAATATTCTGCAAACCTTCAATCAATATCTTATGTCTTTTAATTTCTATTCATATCCATAATTTTTGAGGCAAGATTACACAGGCATTTTTTTAAAGATCCTAATTCGCAACTTGGCAAATTATTACACCAGAACACTTACAATACAGACCAGTTATTAGGCAATTGTCAACTTGTAAAAACCATCTTTTGAATAACAATATTATTTACTCAAAAATGCTTATCTGAGAATGTTTTAAACCTTTTTTGTTAATTTTTTGATCTAGCTCTTGAATATCATCACCGTACAATTCTTTAACTAATTTTCTAAAAGTCCCAAGCGAATTATCATGATGATTTAAAAACCAATTGATATGATTTCTAAGATACTCCGAGCGAATCTTTTTATCTCTTAAATCAAATGGAACCCTTTCCATTCTCGGGTCAATGCTATCAAAGCCTTTAAACGCTTGATCTAAGCGTTCTCCAATCATTTCAACGTATTGGGGGTTAAGTTCAAATCCAACACAATTTCTGTCCAATTGTTGACAAACTCTCAATGTTGTTCCGCTACCTGAAAAAGGGTCTAAGATTGAGTCTCCTGGCCTTGAAGAAGCAAGCACCATTCTTTCTATCAACCCTTCGGGCTTCTGTGTTGGATGATTCTTTCTGTTGGGATGACAGTAGTGAACATGAGAAAACTGCCAAACATCACCTGGGTTCGCACCTCGCATGTTGTTTCGAGCACGATAATATTTTTGAGGAACTCTTATGGGATCTAAATTGAAAAAAAATTTATTGGATTTATTAAACATCAAAATATCATCGTGCCTTGGAGAAAACCCAATTTTTTTCCCCATCCCTTGGGTATAATGCCAAGAAATCCAGCTGTTAAAAACCATTTCCAATTTTCTATCCAATATGTCAAAAAAATATGATACAAAACGAACTCCCATAAAAACAAAAAGTGTTCCAGGCATCTTTAGAATACGATGGGCGTGTGCAAGCCACTCCTCAGAAAACTTTATATATTCACTAAATTCTTTCAAATCACTACAAGCACCAAAATCCTTCCCAAGGTTGTATGGTGGATCAGCAATTATAAGATCAACGCTTTCGTCAGGCATCTGAGACAAGAGGTCCAGCGCATCGCCTTGGATTATTTCAATTTCCCGCATCTTTTATCCACCCGTGTTGCAATGCATATTCATACCAAACATTAAATCCCTTCTTCGAATTTAAGAATTTCTGATCTAAAAGTTTACAAAACTCCCAAACATCACGAGTTTCTAAGTCCACATAATGAATATCTCTAATTTGTAATTGCCCGCTACCCAGAGCAGGGTTATAAGAAAGGTCACTTTTTGATATATATTTCAGATCGTAAGCATTGTGATCGACTATTTCCATTACTCCCATCATCAACTCAGTTTCCTTATCTTTTGTGCTAAATACTTTGTGCTTTAATGATAAAATTATAAAAATGTAATCAGGATCTTTTAAATACATCGTTCGGATCCTATTAAACGAGGTAATATTTGGAGATTTTCCACTATTCTCAATATCTTTACTTGTGGCTTTAACATCCAAAAACCCAGTTACAAAAGTTTGATGCTTTCGTTCCCGTTTAAATTGAAGGACCACATCTGCCATGTTGAGACGCTCTCCTGCCTCCACGTTTATTAGTTTATATTTATTTTTTTTGTCTTCCACCGTATCAAGAAATCTTTCATAAGCCCACGCTTCGACAAACGGGCCAGCAATTTTATTTACATTTTCCATGGGAATACCGTAGCGGAGATTCGTATTTATTATGATCTTGTTTTTATCCTCTTTTATCGCTACGGCTATAATTTCATTTGTGGATTGGATGACGAAATCTGAACATTGTTTATAATCTTCAGATTCTTTAGGAATTTTAAGGTTTAACTTTTCATAACTATCCTTAGCCATTAGACACTCCAAAAGTAGTCAATTTGTTTTTCTTCTTCTGTGAAAGATTCTTGTGTTAATTCTTCAAACTTCGGACGTTGATAAAAATACTTATAATTTTGGGAATCCTTTTCTAGTTTCATAATGGCGTAATAGAATTTTTGCATCGCTCCTGGTAAAGGTCGTGGAGCAATGCATAGTTCTTTTGAGTATTTTTTATCTTTGAATTTCGTTAAATATTTTTGGAGAGTAACTCTATTTGTTTGAATTCTTCCATAAATATAGATAGGCATAACTAAATCTTTCCATGCTTAAAGTAAAACTAGGTTTTCTGAATCACTTAAAGTTTACTCCTTGGTCGCAACTAATACTATTCCGAAAAATATCCTGTCGTATAGTTTTGAGCTAGCAAGCCTTCGATTGGATAATATTGGAAAGATTTTTAATTCTTATTATGTGGTAAATTGAAGTCGGGATAGCAAACAAAATTTGAAATGGATCAACCTCTTCGGGAACAACAGCCCAAATTCTTTTTAAGGGAGGTTCAGCTTGAATTTCCTCGGACATTTTTTCGTAACTTTCGAGCAAAGTAGCCATCAGTTTTTTATCATCCCAGAGTCTGACCTTAAAAAACATTTTCTTGTTGCTTTTGAAATTTCAGTAAACCCTCCCTTAACCTTAATAACATTTCTGACTGCGGCTAGAAATGCTCGTGGATCATCCTCTTCAAGTGCGGCGTTTAAATACACTTCCACGTTTTTATTGCTAGTCAATAATTTAGCAAGACTCTTCTCCTGTGATATCATGGTTTATATTTTCCCTTTTTTATAAAGAGTCTCGTTGCCGGCATGGCTCACAATAAAGCCCCATATTGATGGAATGTATACAAGCGGGATGGTTTTGCAAAGGTGGTGGTAAGTATCTTGGATTTAGGTTCACGGTTTGGGCGGAGGGTTCTCAACAGACTTTGAATAGTTCTCGTAGAATTTATTACTCACATATTGGTTTCGTTTGGGTTCTTTAACTTTATTATAAAAATCCAGGTTATCCTTAACGAGATCAAGTAGAACCGATTCAAAAACCTCTTCAAACTTGTGTTTCCTGTTGGATTCCGTATTGTCCCCCAAATAGACTTTTTTCAGCTCGTCATTTTCCATAATTCGTTTTTGAATTTTATCTAAATTAACCTTATCGTCTTCCGTGAAATCACCACCAAAGGATTCATTTAGAACATGAATAATTTCAGACAAAAGTTCTTTAGGCTCCTCAACGACACCACCCCCCTCTGCTGACAGGGGTTTCAATTCACCCCCCGTGTCTTCCAGTTCAATTTTGGCGGCGGATTTCTTCTCTATCCTGAAATACTCCAAATCTATGGAAGATAAAACATCGGTAATGGATTCCGTTTCCTTTTTCGGTAGTTTCTTGTTCAAATACCGGAGGAATATATACAGTTTTTCAAGGTTCAAATCCTTGAATGAAATTATTTGCGAAACATATCCATACAATCTTATGAAACTTTGAATATGACTTCTAAACTCTTCTCTTTCTTCTTTTTCCTTTGATTCCCATTCCTCAACCACCGTATCCAAAATTTCCTGTAGCTCCTCATCTGGAATACGTTCGTCAAAGAAAATATCAACGAACTTCTTAACAATTTCGTCCTGGAACAAGTTGTGTTTCCTGATTTCCTGTTCGATTGAATAAAGTCTGTTTGGGTCTGTTTCTTCTGTCAGTAGGGTTCCCTGGTAATAGGGTTGAAAGGATTCCTGAATGATGGAAGGGTCATTAACGAAGTCCAAAATCATTGTGTCGGTCTTTCCTGTCATCGTTCTGTTTAACCGGCTCAAGGTCTGAACACATTGGAGTCCGTTGAGTTTCTTGTCGACATACATGGTGTGAAGCAGAGGTTCGTCAAATCCTGTCTGGAATTTATTATTTACGATCAGGATGCGGAATTGTGGGGTTTTAAGATTCTCCCCTGTCTGGTTTTCAGGGAATCCGTTCATGCCAGATTCCGTGTATTCCCTGTTTGTATCGCTGTCTAAAACCTTACCGCTGAACCCAACCAGACTTTTATAAGGTAGACCCAGTTCCTGCATTTGTTTGTCAAATTCAAGTTTGTATTTAATACAATGGAGTCGGGATTTTGTAACCACCATTCCCCGACTCCTTCCACCCATTTTCCTGGCAGTGTGTTCTGTAAAGTGCTCCAGAATGATTTTCGTCTTTTCTCGAATCGTATGGGGTTGCAAGTCCACCCATTTGACCAGCATCTTTTTGATTCGACTTTCCGGTAATTCCCTGTCTTCTTTAATTTCTTCATTTAACTTAAAGTATCTTTTATAGGGGGTGTAGTTCTCCAGCACATCCAAAGTGAACCCCTCGGAGATACTTTGTTTCATGGAATAGGTGTCGAAGGGAAGGAATTGACCTGATTTGTTCTTTCTCCCAAACAGTTCAAGAGTCTTGTTCTTTGGGGTTCCACTGAATCCGAAATAGGAAATATGCGGTTGTTTTCCTCTATCCTTGATTTGATTCAGGATGAGCTTGTCAATTTCGGTTAAGTCATCAGTTTCCTCACCTTCCTGATACTCATCCAGCATCGACTTGGAAAGTGATTTCTTCAAGTGTCGGGATGTTTCACCGTTTTGCGAGGAATGAACTTCATCAATAATGACACCAAACCTCCTGTCTCCCAATTTGGATATGGTTTCAGAAATGACCGGGAACTTCTGAATGGTGGTAATGATGATAGACTTCCCTTTTTCAATAAATTCCTTTAACTCTTGTGAATTTGAAACAACGGCATTAACAACACCCGGTGTTTGTTCCAACTGTTTGATGGTGTTCTGAATCTGTTTATCCAGAACCCTTCTATCTGTAACAACAAGGACTGAGTCAAACATTCGATGGGTGTCTTGAGGGCTTCTGTGCAGCGATGTCAGCAGATGCGACAACCAGCCGATTGAAAGCGACTTGCCACTTCCCGTTGTGTGTTGGATCAGATAGTTGTTTCCAACACCTTCTTCAATAATAGATTGCTTGAGCCTGTTGATAACATTCAGTTGATGGAAACGGGGAAATACAGGGCTTTCCTTTTTCCTTTCAACTATTCTCTTTTTTTTCAGGTCATATTCCTTGTCTACGTCAATACGGATATGAACAAAGTTTTCTATCAAGTCCAGCAGACTATTGGGTTGCAGAGTGGATTCCCATAAATAGGATGTTTTGTGACCTTTGGGATTTACCGGATTAACAATTCCCCTGTTGAACGGAAGGAACCTTGTTTTTTCACCTGACAATTTGGTGGTCATGGAAACCTTTTCATTTCCTACGGAGAAATGAACCAGACATCGTTTGAACCTGAATAGCGGTTCCTTCGGGTTGCGGTCATACCTGTATTGTTTCTCTCCGTCCAAGTGGTTCTGCCCTGTAAGGGTGTTTTTTAACTCCATTGTGATAACGGGAATCCCATTGACGAAAATTCCCATATCCAGGGAGTTTTCGTTTTGGGTGGAGTATTTGAGTTGCCTGATAACGGAAAGACGGTTCAGTTTGTATAGTTTTGCGTGTTCAGAATTGAGTCCGCTTTTGGGTTCAAAATAGACCAGATGAAACTCACATCCCCGGTCTTTGACTCCTTTTCTCAAAACATCAATGACACCTCTTTTCTCAATTTCTGAGGAAACTCGTTTCAGGAGTTTGTCGGTTGTGTCGGAACCGTATTGGGACTCCAAGTCTTTGAAGGTTTTGGGTTGAGACTCCCGGATGAACTCAATGAGTTGGGAAGCAACCAGGCAAAGAGTCTTGTTGTAGAGGCCGGACTTTAGAGAAGAATAACCACTTTGAACAAGATGTTCTTCAATATGTTCCTCAAAATTCTGTTCAGTATAATGGGGACTCATTGAAGAACCTCATCTCTGACATCGATCTTTCCAGTTACCACTTCTGAAATGAGGGATTGACGGTATTCCCGGAGCAGGTCGATTCGTTGGTTTTCTTTTTCTATGAGGGTGTCTATCTTCTGGGTTTCCCTGTCGAGGTGGTTGACTATTTGTTGCTGTTCTTGGAGAGGTGGGAGAGGAAGACGGCATCCCATAATAACTTCAGGAGAAACCCTTGGAACCTTAATCCCTGTAGATTGGGAGTCAAGTAAATCAATTAAACCCTGATTAAAAAAGAGATGAAAATAATATTTATTTGAAATCAATCTACCAACCCTAACGACAATCATTTCTCCCATTGAAAAACCACTGCAATCAGGAAGAAGTACCTTCACTAAATAAAGACGAAGTTTGTTTATAAGTATGTCGCCAGATTTAAACGGAACTCCTTGTCCAGAATACTCTGAATAAAAGTTGAAACATTTTCCGGTAAATGACTCTACATTTTCAGGAGAAATCTTTATGTCCGTTTTCTTTGTATCTTCCTTGTCTGTTATCATAGAGGAAAAATATTTTAATCGTTTTATATCCCATCCCTTCGGAATCCTGCCCATCCATTCCACGCCGCTATTTTTCATTTTAACATTCGGGTCTAAACCTTTTATTATACAATGATTGATAAGGGATGTTCGTTTTTCTTTCAGGAGTTTAATCTTCTGTTCGGTCTTTTCAATCAGTTCGTCAATCTGCCCGGTTTTTCGGTCAAGGTAGTTGGAGATTTGTTGCTGTTCGGGGAGAGGTGGTAAATAAGAAAATAAATCTAAAAAGTAATCATCATAAAGTCGCATTCTTGATTCTTGAATACCTTTTGACCTTTTCCTGTATTCAACTACAAATTTATCTATCCGTAACAAATAATTCCAGTATGAGGGAATATTCTCATTTCCTTCAAAATAAAATACAGAATATGCAGGACTTACAATCCCACGATAGTTACTAATTCCAAGACATCTAAAACTCATCTTCATTATGTTATTTACCAAGTCCATTTCTTGACAAATTTTATAACCAACTAAGGATTCCGACCGAGAAATATGGTCATCGTTTGAAATATAATCTCTCCTTCTTACGACACCATCGGCAATGGTTACTGAAAGAAGTTCTTCTTCACCCGTTTCAGACCTTTTCTCTCTAGGGGTGAAGATGTATTTTAACCGTTTAGCCGTCCAATGACGTGGTATCTCCCCAATCCATTCCACGCCGCTGTCTTTATATGAGGGATAAGGTTTCATTTCCCAAGAATCTCTTTCATAAGTCCTTCTGTTTCTCCTTCAAGACTCCACAACTCTTTTGAGATTTCAGGAAGTGAACGGAGGGGTTTATATTTGTAAAAATATTTTGTAAAGTTAATTTCATATCCAACCTTGTCCCGGCTCCTATCCATCCAAGAATTTGGCAGGTGGGGTTTTACTTCTCTTTCAAAATAATCTTCAATGTCAACATTTAATGGAACTCGTTCGTGGTCTCTTTTTTTTGAATCGGGTTTTGTGTTCCCATTTTTGTCTTTAACAGCTTTTCCGGCTTTTAATTCTGGTTGTTCAATCGTAACCTTTGTATAACCGAAAAACTCATTGGGGTAGATTTTACTGAATTCGGTTTCTTCAAAATTCAAATACTGTTCAAGAAGAGTTTTTCTTCCTTCTTCTGTAATTTCTTTTCGTTTGCTACCTAACGATTTCTTCATTTGTTTGAAAAAAGAAGAACCCTCAATCAACTGAACCTTGCCTTTTCTTTTGTCTGATTTCTTGTTGGTAACAATCCATAAGTAGGTTGATATTCCTGTATTGAAAAACATTTGGTCGGGTAGTGAAACAATACACTCCAACAAGTCACTTTCAATAATCCACCTCCTGATTTCCGATTCACCACCCCCACTATCCCCTGTGAATAACGGTGAACCATTAAACACAATCCCAATTCGACTTCCCTTTGGTTCCATCTTGAAAATCATGTGTTGCAGGAACAGTAGAGAACCATCAGATACCCTTGGAGTCCCGGCTGAAAACCTTCCATTGGGATTCTGACTCTCTATTTTAACAAATTCCTCTTCTGATTTCCAACTGACACCAAAGGGTGGGTTGGTGAGCATATAATCAAACTTCTTTCCCTGAAACCCATCTTCTGACAATGAGGAATTGACTCTGATGCTGTCAGGGTCTTCCCCTGTAATCATCATGTCGGATTTACAAATGGAATAGGATTGCGGGTTCATCTCTTGTCCCAGCAAACGAAGTTCCACCTTGTCATTGATATTCTCGTGAACCCACTCCTTCCCGATGGTCAACATTCCACCTGTTCCGCAACAGGGGTCAAAGATGCTTCTGACAAGCCCGTCACCCCTGAGTTTTTCCTTATCTTCTAAAAAAACAAGTGAAACCAGTAACCAAACCACATCACGCGGGGTGTAATGTTCTCCACTGGTTTCGTTGGACATTTCTGAGAACCTCCTTAAAAGTTCTTCAAAGATTTGTCCCATTACATGGTTTGAAATTCGATTCGGGTGTAGGTTGATTTCTGTGAACTTGTCGATGAACTGGAACAGTCGATTATTGTTATTCAGCTTTTGCACGGGTTTATCTAACTGGAAGTTTTCGACAATCTCGACTACGTTCTGACTAAACCCGCCGAGATAATTTTTGAAATTCATTTCAATGTTCTGCGGGTCTTGTTTGAGTCGGTTCAGGTCGTATGGGGAGAAGTTGAAAAAGGTGGTGTTTATCTTGTTTAAGATGATGGGTGTAGGGTCATCAACCTTTGATTTGTATTCTTCGTGAAGTTTGATTACCTCATCCTTATGAGGTTGCAGAACACAGTCCAGTCTGCGGAGAACGAGAAATGGAAGGATGATATCTCCATATTCGTGAGGTTTGAACAGTCCGCGAAGAACATCGTCACAGACCTTCCAGATGAAGGAAGATATTTCACTGTGGTTGACTGGCATAAGGGAATCCCGACCCCCGTCATCCTGAGCTTGTCGAGGGATATTGTGATTGACTGGCATAAGGGAATCCCGTTTGTTTGAAGTTGCAAGGGTTGTTATTTTTTCTGCGTATTGTATATGAGGTTAATTCCATCCACCAAACAAAAACAGAATTGCCATTTTTCAAACATTAAAATACGGGTGCATTTTATTATCATAGGCTGGTACGCCTGGCAGGATTTGAACCTACGGATTAGAAGTGTGAAATTAACGTTTTTCGGAAGTTTTTGATTTCAGGCTGGTTTCGCTTATCTGCTTTATTTTCAGACAATTTTAGGATTGCTGTTAATTCTAAAAATTCGGTAAATTCTGCCTTGTTGCGAAATTTCTATCATATTTTTATCATAGTTAGTCTATTGATTTTTTGTTATTGCGTAGACTAAGATACATAAATGAAAAAAGAAGCATTTGATAGAAGTAAGCATGTCTATTTAAATAACGCATTCGAGGAACTGGTTAAAGATGCGGTTCGATTCTTTAATGGAACCCCCGTTCACGTTTTGCCATCTCCTGAGAAATTCACAGGAAGTGGTGTTTATGCTCTTTATTACACAGGCAAGAATCTTCTTTATAAAAGATATGCTGAGCTGAACCGTTTGTCATATAATTTTCCGATATATATAGGTAAAGCTGTTCCAAAAGGTTGGAGACAAGCAAGAATGTCAGATGTTGCTACCACTCAGTCGAACGAATTGTACTCGAGGTTACGAGAACATAGTCGCAATATAAAAGTTGTAACAGGATTGAGCGTTGATGAGTTTTCCTGTCGCTTAGTAATTTTTGAAGAAGGTGGGTCGGACATGATAGGTACAATTGAAGCGGCCTTGATTAGAATTAACTTTCCATTGTGGAATTCGGTCGTGGATGGTTTTGGAAATCATACCCCAGGAGCGGGTCGATTCCAACAAGCGAAATCTGATTGGGATGTAATCCATCCAGGACGGACTTGGGCTGACAAATGCCAAGGAGTTCCTCACGATGCAGGTTCTATCAAAAGTTCTATTAAGCGGTATTTCAAAAAAATTAAGGGATAAAATGAAGTCGATTGAGATTTTCTCAGGAGCCGGAGGTCTAGCTAAAGGACTGGAAAATTCAGGATTTAGACACATAGCTTTTGTAGAATCTGACAAGAATGCTTGCACTTCTCTAAGGCAAAACTTTCAACCTGAAAAAGTTTTTCATGGAGATATTCGTGAATTCGACCACTCTCACATTTCAGGTGTTGACTTAATTGCTGGCGGACCTCCATGCCAACCCTTTTCTCTAGGTGGCAAACACAAAGCTAACCATGATAATCGGGATATGTTTCCGTATGCAATCCATTTAATAGAACGGCTAAAACCAAAAGCATTCATCTTGGAAAATGTAAAGGGGTTGCTCAGAAGTTCATTTTCTGAATATTATGAATATATATTGCTTCGGCTGAGTTATCCAGACTTTCAATGCCCAACTAAATCTAATTGGAAAAAACATTTAAAGCTATTGCGTGATTTAAAATCTCACGGATATAGAGGACAAAGATATGATGTTAGTTATAAACTTTTAAATGCAGCAAATTATGGCGTCCCACAAACAAGAGAACGGGCTTTTATTGTTGGCGTTCAGGCAACTATTAAGAAACAATGGAAATCCCCTAAGGCAGAATACTCAGAAGATAGATTGATATGGGACCAGTATATTACCGGTGAATATTGGGACAAACATGAAATAAAGTACCCAGAATATTCTGCTATAGATAGAAGAATGCGATTAAAAATAGATCGTGTTAAGCATACCTATGGCATGTTTCAACCCGAAGAGCGGCCTTGGCAAACACTTCGTGATGCTCTAGTCGGAACTCCTGACCCACGAGAATCCCGATTAATATCAGACCATATCTTTAAAGAGGGGGCTCGAAGCTATGCGGGACATACTGGGAGCGAAATTGATTGGCCTTCTAAAACTATAAAAGCAGGAGGTCATGGTGTACCCGGTGGTGAAAATATGATCCGTTTTGAAGACGGTTCCATTAGGTATCTAACTGTCTACGAAGCAAAACTGCTACAGACTTTCCCTAAAGATTTCAAAATTACTGGTGCTTGGGGTGAAGCCATGCGACAGATCGGAAACGCTGTTCCCGTCCTATTGGCTGAAAAAATTGGGCGTAGCATATATTCAATGATTTCAAAAAATTCAATTGGACTGCCCGATCATGCTATTAATAGTAAAAGAGATTCAGAATTCTCCATAATAGGTACACGTGTCTAGTAGCTTTTGATTTCAGGCGGGTTTCTCTTACCTGCTTTATTTACAGATATTTTCAGGTGTTCCACAGGTTCCACTATTTCTATGAAATCTGCCTTGTTGCGAAATTTCTATCATAATTTTATCATAGTAAAGGTTTATGGTGCCATTCAGTTTTGAATTGATTTTCCCAAATATCCGCAACTATTTTTCCTGTTTTTTTAAAATCTGTAGAATGTTTTGGCTGAGAAATAAGGAAAAATACTACATTGGAAGTCTTAAAAGAAATAACATTATTTGCTTTAGTGCGACTATAAATTCCAGACACCAAATTATTAACAAACTCTTTTCGCTTTATCCTTGGGAAATGCTGGTAAATCAAAAGCGAATGACCTTTTTATAGGAAGTCGCTAATTCATCCCAGTATAAAAACTTAGATGAATATTTGTGACCATTTTTTTTTGATTTTATTTCTAATCCATTATCTGGGTCAAAGAATATTAAATCAACACCATCGAAATATTCACCCATTTCGGAAAAGTATTGTTGGCGTTTTCCTGAATCGTCGAGAAGTTGTTTTGAGAAAAAAAGGCAATTTTGAATAATCCCCCCTCTTTCAGCTTGAGACACACACCTACTTTTGTTGTTATTTAATGAGTGTTTTATGAAATTAAATAGCAAGGGATTATATTTTTTCCATTTTTCTGGATTATTTAAATAATCCGTAAACTCCCCGTCCTTTCTTTTATCATCGGGGGTAAGCATCCAGCAAATCCCTGTCTTAAGTTTCCCATTACAGGTTATGGTTCTAATAAGACCCTATTTTCTGTAATCAGAAATGTCCCCAAAATATTGATTTTTCATAAAATACTTATTTGCATTCAACTTGATTTTAGAAAGGAGTACTTCTTATTAGTATTGTATAAGAACTTCAGGGTGCTTATTGGCAACTCGCAGGAGAACCGTTGCGGGACCACTTGGTTTTCTTCTTCCTTGTTCCCACTCTTGCAAGGTTCTAACGCTTACCCCTAAAAAACCTGCATAAGCAGATTGACTCAGACCCATTTGCACACGGATGGTTTTAACATCTGGGGGAAGTTTAGACTTGAAACGTTTACCTCTTCTTTTTTTTTATCTTTTAAGCTCATTAAGATTTCTTGGCCAACATCCCGCTTTTTCATAATTCTATCTCCTTGCGTAAAACGCACAGGGTTGATGTGGAAATATTTTCTGCTTTCCTTTTTCCCGGCCAACGAAGCTTTAGGATTCCACCACTTTTAGGAATAACTTTCCCTGACTCAGGGTGTAAAGCCAATGACCATTGTAAGGCTGAATATTCTTCATCATCCAGATAGCCATGAATCAGTTTAGAAAAAAGCGGAGCTTCAATAAATTCCATAAAAAACCAACAGAGGGGCATCTATACGGCAATGACGTATTGTAACCGTTTTTAATAAAAATGAAAAGGAGATCGAGATCAGCAAAGAGTTAAAGAATAATTTGTACCCGTTGGTTAAACTCCGTGTTTACTTCCATATTCTCTTTGAAAGTTCATACAATAATTGATGCCGTTCTTCGATTTCAGTTTTTGTGTAATTATCAGGATATGCTTGGAAGTTTAATTTGTTTGTTGATATGGATTTTTTAAATGCGATTTTCTTATTATACATATCAGGTGAAAGTGTCTTCGCATAGTAAGTTCGAGCCCCACTATATGTTTTCAATTTAGCTTTATACAGCTCATCGTTGGATGATTGATTATCTTTCCCTTTAAATAACAATAAATTTCCTAACCTAACGTTTTCTTCAACCGGAATGGCAAACCGTATACCAAGTGGGGAGTTTATCGGGCTTTCAAAAGGGACTGTATTGAAGTGGGATATTCCTGATTGCAGGTTTTATGATTTCTGTTCCAAGCTGGTTCAGGCGGGTGTGGGCTTATACACTGTGAAGGAACTGGCTGGGCGCAACGACATCACCACGACCCAACGGGTATGCTCATTTGAATCCAGAAAGGTTAAAACAGGCGGTGTCGGCTCTCGATTATCATAGTTGATAAAAATGACATCGGCACGGAGGACGTAATCCCTTGAAGAATTGGTACGCCTGGCAGGATTCGAACCTGCGACCTACGGATTAGAAGTCCGTTGCTCTATCCAGCTGAGCTACAGGCGCATGTATTTAATTCAGGGGAGTTATTTTACTCTAATTTTCGGAAGATTCCTTACCTTCGTAAAAAACAATTTTAACCTCTTCTTCGGTGATCAACCCTTCTTCAATAATTTCACCGAGTCTGGGTTTCACGCGTTCAATATTTTCTTTTCGGTCGACCACTTCAATTACAATCGGCAGGTCATCAGACAATCGCAAAATGGAGGTGGTGTGTAATTTGCTCGTTTTACCAAATCCGCTGATACCTCTTAATGCAGTGGCCCCTGCCAACCCTTCCTGTTTGAAAAATTCGATCAGATACTTTGATAACGGCTGGCCTTCGTATTTGTCGGATTCACTGATAAATATTCTCAGTAAAATGGCATCGGACTCTTTTTTCATTTCATCCCCATTCCAACAATCATAAGTTTTCCTAGATAAATGGCGAGAAGACATAATGATACAGTGCCTGCGAGGTTGAGTCCAAACATCATATGTTCGCTTTGCTCCAGCAGTTCCATCGATTCAAAGCTGAAAGTCGACATGGTAGTGAAAGAACCTAGTACGCCAATGGTCAGAAATACTCGAGCCTCTTCGCCGAACAGTCCTCGATATTCCGAGGCATACATTATCAGGGCCAGCAAAAGACTGCCCAAAAAATTGACTGCGAGAGTTCCAGCAGGGAAGGAGACAAAGCCACTCTGGACCCAACCGCTGATCCAATAGCGTAAAATCGCTCCAACAAACCCTCCTAATCCGACTAGCAACCAAAGTGACATAAAATATACCTTATCAAGTATCTACCGCCACGATTGTACCACCCCCTTGCGGGGGAGGCAAAAGGTCAATACTTTAGGGCAGGCAGTGACCGACTTTTGTATAGGCTCATGCAATATGCAGGTGGGATGCCAGTTTTTTAAAGATCACATTTTCACCTTAAAAAAACCTGGAAGTGGAAACCAAATTTCGTGCCTTGCCTGTAAGAACTCCCGTCGGTAAAATCCGTTCCATTGAAAAACCTTTTTAACAGGTTTTGCGGTTATAATAACCTCGTTTGTTTCCCGCCATGCACCCAGAAAGAGGAGAAAAATTTTGTCTGAAGTCGATTCCCCGTCTAATTTTATTCAAAACAAAATTGATGAAGATTTAAAATCCGAAAAAATTACCGTTCATACGCGCTTTCCACCAGAGCCTAATGGACATCTTCATATCGGGCATGCAAAATCCATTTGCCTGAACTTTGGACTTGCCGTGAAATATTCTGGAACATGTAATTTGCGATTCGATGATACGAATCCAAGTAAAGAAGAAACGAAATATGTGAAAGCCATTCAGGAAGATGTGAAGTGGCTCGGATTCGATTGGGGCGACAACATGTTTTTTGCCTCCGATTATTTCGATCAGCTTTTTGAGTTTGCCGTTCAATTGATTCAAAAGGACAAAGCTTATGTTGATGATTTGAATCCAGAACAGATACGCGAATATCGGGGAACGCTTTTAGAACCGGGGAAAGACAGCCCCTATCGAAATCGAGCGGTTGAAGAGAATCTCGAACTATTTCAGAAGATGAAAGCCGGGGAGTTTGCAGAAGGAGGAAAAGTTCTACGCGCAAAAATTGATATGGGTTCCGGTAATCTGAATATGCGTGATCCTATTCTCTATCGAATATTGAAAGCAACGCATCACCGCGTGGGAGACAAGTGGTGCATTTATCCTATGTATGACTTCACGCACGGGCAATCGGATTCCATTGAAAAGGTCACCCACTCTCTCTGTACTCTGGAGTTTGAGGATCATCGCCCGCTCTATGACTGGTTTTTGGATGAGTTGGAAATTTATCATCCTCAGCAAATCGAGTTTGCCCGACTGAATCTCAGTTACACCATTTTAAGCAAGAGAAAACTTTTACAATTGGTCGAAGAGGGCCATGTGGATGACTGGGATGACCCGCGCATGCCAACCCTTTCGGGTATGCGCCGGCGCGGTTACCCTCCCGAAGCGATCCGCGAGTTTTGCGAGCGCATCGGAATCTCAAAAAGCAACAGCATCGTTGATTTTGCATTGCTGGAACATTGTGTCCGCGAAGACTTGAACCGAACAGCAACCCGGGTGATGGCTGTTCTGCATCCTCTTAAAGTTGTGTTGGTGAACTATCCAGAAAATCAGGTTGAGGAAATGGATGCTGTGAACAATCCAGAAGACTTGGATGCAGGAACTCGCAAGATGCCCTTTTCCCGCGTTGTTTATATTGAGCAGGATGATTTTATGGAGGCCCCGCCTAAGAAATTTTTTCGCCTTGGGCCTGGTCGTGAGGTCCGTCTCAAACATGCTTATGTGATTAAATGTGAAGAGGTGGTCAAAAACGAGGCGGGGGAGGTGGTGGAATTGCGTTGTACTTACGACCCAGAGACGCGTAGCGGATCGACTCAAGATGGACGTAAAATTAAAGGCACTCTGCATTGGGTTTCTGCGGATCATGCCCACAAGGCAGAGGTTAGATTGTACAACCCTCTCTTCACGCATGAAAATCCGATGGACGAAAAAGTATGTCCTGATTTGAAATCAAGTTTGAACCCGGACTCGCTGGAGATAATAAAAGAGGCACTTTTAGAACCGTATTTAAAAAACGCAAAAGGTAGATTTCAATTTTTAAGGTTGGGTTATTTTTGTGTCGACAAGACGAGTTCCGCTACTCAGGTATTCAACAGGGTGGTCACCCTCCGGGATACCTGGGCAAAAATTGTAAAAAAATAATAGTCCTTCGACAAGCTCAGGATGACGTTTTGCAATGGTACAGTCCTTCTTGATTGTAAAACTGCTGTCTAGCAGCACTTGTGGAGGAGTGTCGTCTTTCAGGTTCTGAAGTAGTTGTCGCATTTGAAAGGGATCGGCTTCAATGCGTGGTAGTTTCCCTGGAGTGATTTTGCCCAGTCTCCATAATTATAATAGGAGATGTTTTTGGGAAAATGGAAATTAAAAATCTTAAACACCGTGCAACTCTATAATTCCCGGGTAATATATTTTAGTCAATGAATAACTACGAGGTTTTATTGATAATATGTTGTTTTTTAACCAATTATCGCCTTTCCAATATGACTTGAAAAACCAGCTTGGATTTTTAATAGTTTTAATTTAATGAAGTATTAGCGAAAAGATTTTAAAACAGGGTTTTGTTCCATACAATTTGTTTTGACAGGTTTTTGCAATTGTGTTAAAAAACTTCAAGTCCAAAATTGGATTCAATTGCAGTGATTGAGGAGTTTTATGGAAGTTAGAATAAGCCGGGATGTACTCTTGAACGGGGTTCACAAAGTTCAGGGGATAGTTGAACCTAAAGGTGCGATGCCCATTCTTTCCCATCTGCATCTTTCCGCCGAAAAAGATGGCATTTGTATTCGTGCTACGGATTTAGAGATCGGTACTCTGGGAAGTTATCCTGCCAACGTTACGGCTGAAGGTGCGGTGACGCTGAATGCACGGAAACTGTTTGATATTATCCGAGAGTTGCCCAACGAAGAAATTTATATCAAAAAAGAAGAGAATAATTGGATCACTTTGAAATGTGGGAAATCCAAATTTCGTCTTCCTGGTTTGCCGCCTGAAGATTATCCGCCCATGCCCGAATACAGCGACAAAGTTCTTATAGAGTTCGATGGCAATATTTTAAAGGAAATGATCCGAAAAACTTTTTTCTCAGTGTCTCCAGATGAATCGCGTCAGGCATTGAATGGTTTGTTGCTGGAAACGGAAGGCGACAGTGCAACTCTCGTCGGCACAGACGGACACAGGCTGGCCTTAATTAGCCGACCGGTCACTTCGCATGCTGGCGAAAAGGCCAGTTTTTTGCTTCCGAAAAAAGCGTTGTCTGAACTTTTGAAACTCATGGAGGGGGATGACGCAAAATTCGAATTCTCTTCACATGAAAATCATCTCGCTTTCATCCATGGCAAACAGATCATCGTTTCCAGAAAAATTGATGGCAAGTTTCCCAATTATCGCCAAGTCATTCCTACTGATAATCCTTTAAAAGCTCAAGCCAACCGGGAAGATTTGACCCATGCTTTAAAAAGAGTCGCCCTTCTTGCCGATGAAAAATCGAAAATGGTGCGGTTTGAGATAAAAAAAGGCAGCCTCACTCTGGTATCAGATAATACCGACTTGGGTGCGGCCGTAGAAGAAGTAGCTCTTGAGTACGATGGCGATGAGGTATCGATTGGCTTGAATGCCAAATACGTTCTGGATATCTTGAATGTTATGGATGCCGATGCGGTCACCTTCAACTTGAAGGATCAAAACCATTCCTGCTTGTTCACATCTGTCAACGATGATCAATACAAAAGTATTGTCATGCCAATGCGTTTATAATTTTTTCATAGATCAAAAAACGCATCCAGCTTTTCATCGCTGCGCGGGGTTTTACCAGTAACACCTTCCCATATTTCTTTCGTCTCCATGCACATATAAATACTCAGCTCTTTTGACTTGTCTTGTAAAAAACCGCGAATGGTTTCATAAGCCTGGTTCCTCAAGGGACGCAAGTAGCGAAACTTTCCATCCTTGCTTGGCAAATGTTCCCCAGTGAACAACATTGTTTCAGGATGGCGTGACTTTATAATGGGCTTTAATGATGAGCGATAACGGAAACTCCCCAGGCTCACCCATTCCATAGAGGATGCAGGAATAAAATCGAAAAGCACGTCCACTAATTCTCGATACGCTTTTTCCCATCCGGGAATTAAAATGATCGGGTCCAGATGGAACCCGACTCGGTAGCCTTTTCCTACACAGAGGCTGGCCGCATGCAAACGTTTTTCCAGACTCGGAGTTCCTTTTTCTTCACGATCGATCACCTGTTGCGGGTTGATCGACCAGGAGACAATGACGTTGGTCGGGTCAGGTTGGTCCAGTAAATTTTCGATGCAGTCCGATTTGGTTTTTAATTCCAGTACTGCATTTTTTTGACGATTGAAAAACGGAATTAGGAATTGTGAATAGGGAATCAGAAAATCAAGTGCAAGACTGTCTGCGATCTCACCGGTTCCTACGCGAAAAGTGCGGTCAGGAAATTCAGTGAAAACATCTTCCAATTCCTTAATCAAATCTTCGACATTTACATAAGCCACTTGCAACGGATTGTTTTTTAAAAAATCTTGCAGAAAACAATAGGAGCAATCGTAGATACAGTTCTTCGACAGGTTGACTACATAATAATTGCAACACACCATGCCGGGACTTGCCCCCGGGCATTTTTTTAAAAATGATCCGTTGAAACGAGATAGCACCAGATTCTTTTTTCCTTCTCCAAAAACATCAGATCGAGAGGTTTTGAACTGTTCTTCCACCTGCGTGACATCCTGAATTTCATGAACCGGCACATGCGGAAGCGCAGATAAGATTTTCTGCGTTAAGGGATAGCCTTTGGCACTTTGCTCTACAAAGACCGCATCGGGCTGATAAAGAGCCGTAGGATTATTATAACCTATTGTTTTATTTGACATTATTTTATATACTGGATGTGCTTCATGTTGTTTAAAGACTTGGAACAGCTACTTTATCACTTAAAAGTAAGGAAATGAAATGGACTTTCAAAACTCGCTCGAAAACCAGCATATAGAAACCAGGAAGAAGCCCTATTTTGGATTTTTTATGTTATTTGCGGTCTCAGTGAGTTTGAATTTTTATTTGTTATTTTTTGACGGAAAAAATACCGTAGAAATTGCCGATGCTATTTCACAGGAAAAAGAATCTGCTAATCGGGTTGAGTTGCAAGCAGGTGGTCTGGAGCCAGAGGCAATCATTCCGCAAAGGGTTCCTAAAACTCCAGAGATTCAACCCGTTGCCTTTTCCATGTCAGAGGATGTAAACCTTGGCGATCAAGCGGTTCAATCTCTAGAATTTAAAGTTCGAAACTCCTTAAATTACACGGTCTGCAAAATCCTTTCACGCAAAGACGGGTGTGCGGCATTATCTGCACATTTGGGACGGTTGATGTCGTGGTTTTTTGATGTGAACAGGAATATTAGAAATGACGATTCGATGAAAATAATCTACCAAAAACTGGAAGGACCGGAGCAGTTCAAAATTTTAAAACTTTCCTATAAAAGCCAGCAGTTCGGAAAAACCTTTGGTGCCAATTTTTTTGGTGGTCTGAGTCAAGGCGGGTATTTCGATCTCGAAGGCAATGATATTGCCCGTCGGATTGTAGAATCGCAAAGCCCCATGCGAGCCTATACAGAGATCACTTCTCTTCCAGGGGATTTTCGTAAAGGGGTGGCAGGGCATTCTGGAACTGATTTTAAAGCTCCAGTAGGAACTCCAGTATATTCAGGTTTTGCAGGTAAGGTAACTCGGGCAAACTGGAACACGCATGCCAACGGGTATTGTGTGGAAATAGATCATCCCAAACAGGGTATCAAGACTTTGTATCTGCACTTGAGTCGGGTACTCGTAAAACGCGGGCAAACTATTAAGTCGGGTCAACAAATTGCTGAATCGGGCAATACAGGACGAACATTTGCACCGCATTTGCATTATGAAATTCAGCATCGAAAAAACAAGGATCGCATATATAATCCATTCAAGTCCAAACACCACAAGCATTACACTCGGAAAATACCGATGGGCCATCTGGAACAGTTTCAAAAAACTGTGAAGCATTACGATTCGTTGCTAAAACAAAGTTGATCGGCAGGAATAAAAACCAGATAAGAAATCTAATCCCTTAGAAAGATCAGGATCGCCTTGAATTGAAAACCTCCTCAAAAAAAAGGCGAAAACGAAACAAAAAAAAATTCCAGATACGAGTGGGACGCTTGGCATTTGCTATTTTACTGTGTTTTTTAACCCTTACCCTGATTCCCGTTATTCTTTTTCGTTATGTAGACCCTCCCTCAACCCCGTTGATGTGGATTCGCTGGTCTTCCAGTGATACGGAAAGTCAACGCAGTCTCAACACTTGGCAGTCTTTGGAGAGCATATCCCCGCATCTTTTAAAAGCAGTCATTGCCGCAGAGGACCAGAAGTTTTTTACGCATCATGGTTTTGACTGGAAGGCTATAGAATATGCGATTCAGGTAAACTTGACATCGGATAGAAAGATGGGCGCCAGTACGATTTCCATGCAAACGGCGCGAAACGTTTTTCTTTGGCAAAAACGTACCTGGTTGCGCAAAATTCTTGAAGGATATTTTACGACTTTAATTGAGCTTCTCTGGGATAAGAGACGCATTCTTGAGGTATATTTAAATGTTATTGAATGGGGAGAAGGTATTTTCGGTTGCGAAAAAGCGGCACAGAAATATTTTAAACGCTCACCCTCTTTGTTGTCACCCGTTGAATCGGCTTGGATGGCAGCGGTATTGCCCAATCCCCGGCAGTGGTCGCGACAACCTGTTCCTGGTCATGTTCGCGCACGGCAAGCAAAAATTCTTGATTCCATGGCAACCCTGCGAATTCCCACCAACTGAAATGATTAAAATTAAAATTTCGAAGACTTTGGAATCGAAAATTAGAAAAGGCTATCCCTGGGTATTCAAATACCAATTGCAAAGCGATGGGGTGGAGAAATCTAGCGGCGGACTTGCCGTCCTTTATGATCACAAAAACCGTTTTCTTGCAGTCGGATTATGGGACCCTGATTCCGATCTATGTTTCAGGGTCTTGAATTTATTCGACCCCGTAGACATTGATACCCATTTTTTCCTGAAAAGATTTCAACAAGCTCTTTTACCGAGGAAAGGATTAAAGGAGCAGGGAACCACAGGGTATCGAGTTCTAAATGGAGAAAATGATGGGTTCCCCGGACTCATTCTGGACCGCTATGACAAAACATGGGTTTTAAAAGTTTACGCTAAAAGTTGGTTTCCATATTTAGAGAGGATGCTGGAAGTAATTAAAACTGAGGAAAATGTAGAACAGGTCGTATTGCGGCTTGCAAGAAATATAGAAGACTCTTCTTCCCATTTCTTTGATGGTAAGGTGCTTTATGGTCCTGACCCTATAGTTCCGGTACAGTTTTACGAAAATGGTTTGAAGTTTCATGTTGATGTTGTAAGCGGACAAAAGACGGGATTCTTTCTTGATCAAAGGGAAAACAGACTCCAGATAAAGAAGATTTCTTCAGGATTATCTGTGCTGAACGTTTTCAGCTATACGGGTGGTTTCTCAATTTATGCTATCTCTGGCGGATGTAGAAGTCTGGTAGAAATAGACAGTAATTCGTTTGCATTAAAATCTTCATTGCAGAACTTGGAATTAAATTTTCCAGAAGAACAGAATTTTGAGTATTTGCAAATAGAGGGAGATGCTTTTCAAAAGTTGCATGAATTGAAATTACAAAATTCACAGTTCGATCTCGTCATTCTGGACCCTCCTGCATTTGCACGAAAGAAAAAGCATCGGCCGCAAGCCTTGGAAGCCTATAGTCGTTTGGCAGAACTGGGAGTACACTTGGTTGCCCCGGGAGGAAGGTTATTTTCAGCCTCTTGTTCGGCACATATTTCCGCAAAAGAGTTTTATAAGGCTGTGAATTATGGAGTGAGATCAGCAAACAAAGGATTAAAAGAAATTACAAAAACCAGACACGCATCTGATCATCCTGTGAAATTCGCAGAATTAGAGTACTTAAAGTCGATAATGGGTTGGGTGGAAGCTTAGGTTTTCCGGCAAAACATTTAAAATCAATAGCTTGCCGGAGCAACGGGGTGGGGCGGTGTTGGTTGGGCGCTGAAACGAAAAAGTTTAGTACAGTTGAACTGAGCAGACAGTTTGCTGCATTCAGCGTAAGCCGAAAAAAACCTTAAAACGAGTTTATCGTTTTCTGGCTGTTTTCTTAGTAGCCTTTTTCTTTGCGACTTTTTTCTTTACAACTTTTTTCTTTACAACTTTTTTCTTTACAACTTTTTTCTTTACAACTTTTTTCTTTGCGACTTTTTTCTTTACGACTTTTTTCTTCTTGGTTGCCATCAAGATCTCCTTTCATACATCTTTTGGTATTCGTTTCAGCACCCTAATACCATTTATTATTTTATGACATAAGCGTTTGTTGTCAAGCGAATATTAAGATTTCTAAATGATCTTGAGGTGATTTTTAATGGCGCAAAATATTTTTTAATTTTTTTTTGATTTCATTTTAACTCTGCAGGCATAAAAAAACCGCGTATTGTAGGGTCGAAAGGCTGTATGATTAGTTTCGGATGGAAGTCGGCAGGCTCTGCTGTACTTAGAAGTTCGTTTATTATATTTGGATTTTTTTGTGAAACTTTCCGTTGATGTGGTGAAAATTAATCGTTTTAATAAATTCCCAAATTTAATTCATGCTAGCAGTCCGCGATATTTTCAAAATGTTTCAGGTGAAATAGAACAATATGATTTTGCAGGAAGGGGTGGCTCTGAAAAAAAAACGGAGCACATGATTCGATTTATGGAAACGGTTAAGATAAAAAATAACCTACCCTTTTTAATAAACCAGACCCATAGTGACAAAATATTTATATTAAAAGATGAATCTAAAACTCGTGAGCAGATTTCTAAAATAAATGCAGATGCGATAATCACTCACCTCAGTGAAACTCCTATTGGAATTTTTACAGCAGATTGTATCCCTATTCTTTTATATGATCCGAAGTTGCATGTTGTCGCGGCGATCCATGCGGGGCGCGAGGGAACCCTTCAGGGCATTGTGAAAAAGTCTATTATGGCGATGAAACAAGAATATGGCTGCCAGCCGCAAGATTTGGTTGCGGGTTTGGGACTGGGGATCGGGGGTTGCTGTTATGAAATTGATGAAAACTGTTTGAATTCTTTTGAAAATAAAATCCCTTTTGAGTCGCCTTTTGTAAAGTCAAAGGAGAATGGGAAGTTTTTGCTCGACTTGTTTGCAGTGAATGCTCAGCAGGGAATGGATGCAGGGTTATTGCCAGAAAATATACTGCACAGTGAAGAATGTACTTTTTGCTCGCCAATGAATTATTTTTCTTACCGTAGAGAAGGTCAAACAGGAAGAATTTTAACCTTCATCATGTTGCAATCCAGATGACTCCTTATGCAGGATTGAAAAACCACTCCTCTTGGCTCTATACTTAATGAACTCCAAAATTTTTATTAAAGACAATTCAAATAAACCAGGTTCTGTTTGATGAAAGAAGAAATAACTGACTTATCTTCGACACCGTATTTCCCGGTTGAATGGATACAGTCGCAACCGCGCAAGATCGAAGAAATTTTATCTGGATTGTCAATTGAAGAACAAGCCAAGTGTGTGTTGAGCCTGCCTCCTGCTCTTCAGATAAAGCTATTGGTTCTTTGTGAAGATGCGGTGGAAGTTACCCAGTCTATCCCCGCAGAAGAAATTTATAATTTGGTAAAAGAAGTGGGCAAAGAAGACTCTCTGTTGGTTTTGTCAATAGTTTCTGCCGATCAGTTGCAGTACATGTTCGATCTGGAGTGGTGGCAGGGAGACAAGTTTCAACCCGAGCGAGCAGTGGAGTGGCTGGAACTGCTGGATCAGTGTGATGACCCACAAACCTTGGAATGGTTTATGAGTGAAGATTTTGATCAGAAGGTGATGCTGTTGCAATCTTTTATCAAAGTGTTCAAGCAGGATGAAATGACGGATTCCTATGAAGGGGTTGAAGGACTGGAGCATTATTCTCCAGATGGTGTTTACGACATATTTTTTAAAGTAAAAGAAACAAAAGTCCTTCAGAAAATATTTCATTTGTTAGCTGAAAAAGATTTGCCCATTTTACATTCACTTTTAGAGGCGGTCATCTGGTATCCCTTGACCATCACCGTAGAAAAATCTTACCAATGGCGATTGAGCAGAACAGCGGCAAAAGGCATTCCTGACTTCGAAGAAGCCATTGGGGTTTATAGCAGTCTGAATCCAGAGTCCTTAAAGCAAGAGGTGCCCACTTTGGATAATTTCCCCGGTGGCCGGTTCCGGTTTTCACCACAATACCCGCTTGCGCAAGCTAGCCCCTCACTTTTTTTCAGTCAATGTGTGCAAAACCTGGGGCCGGGTGACCGACTAGATACAATTCGCTGGGAACTGGTTTGCCTGGCCAATAAAGTGTTGGTGGCAGATAAATGCGATCCCTCGCATCAGGAAACCCGGCAAAAGGCAATGCGCAAAGCGCTAGGGTATGTGAGTATCGGTTTAGAACTTGGGGCATCGGGCGACCCGCAAAAAGGCCCCGGCCTGTTGCATCAGTTGTGGATGCAGTCCTTATTTCAAGTTGGCTTTGAACAACTCAAACAGATTCGGTCACAGGCGAGTTTGTTCCTGAAAGAAAATGGCACTTATATAGGAAACTTTATTTCTTCAGGGGATAAAGAAAAACTAGGTGCGCTGGTTTTGCCTTTTCCGCAAATCGCGGAAAAAGGGGAAGAGGGTGCGCCTGTGCTTTGGCGAGATTTGGAATCGCTGGATGACATTCGCGTGATAAATAAATTCCTCGAACGATGGGCCTTTTATATCCGACTCTCAAAACAAAGCCTGGGGTTAGATGAAAAAATATTGCAATCCAGTGGATTCGCTTTTCCTGAAACGGGCAAGCTGGAACTGTTGACACTCGTCACAACGGCATTTGCCAGGCATACATTATTTAAAACTTTGTCATGCGAGCCTCTGCCCGCTTCTGCGGCAAAAAGTTTTTTGGATATTGTTTTTTTACCCGGCATCTTCCGCGATGAAGGTAGGATATGCGATGAAGACAAACTTTCATCTTTCGAGCAGGCTTTATTAGGTACCCCCATGGCCTGGACCGAATTGGACAGGGAACTGCTCAGAGAATTGTTGATGCAGTGCGTTGTCAATCTGGAAGAACAATTTGGTCAGCTGGATTTCTCTAAAACAGTGCAATGGCAATTCACCCAGGGCCTGCTACTAGCGTAAGGACAATGATAAGTTTTCTTATTTTCGGGGAATTTTATATGGCTATCTTGAATTTTTTGGAGGAGAATTTGGGTGATGATAGCACCCAGTAGAGTCCCGTTCATATCTCACTGTGTATCCCAAACATCGCCAGCTGCCTGAAATTTTTCCTTCAGATGATTTTAGTATTTCGGTAGAAAAAAAGAGAACCGCACGAAGAAGCTATTAAGAAGAGGCTCGTTCAATTGGTAAATAGATCCATTAGGATCAAGACGAGTCGATAATTTTAGTTGGGAAGTTTTAGATTTATGTTGGTGGTTCCGCAATTACAGCGAATCCCTTCGGAACTACCCTTGCGTGGCAGAATGTATAAATATGACTTGCAATTTTCCTTCTCGCAACGAAGTTTTTCAAGAAGTTCTTTAAATGCATCTACGACTTCTTGAAATTCATGACTTTGGAGGTTCGCCCATTCATTAAAATGAACCGATGGATTAATAGCCCAATCCTCCGCTTTTGAATTTGCAATTAATTTTTTTACTATTGCTCGTTTGGTAGTAAGGGCTTCCTTCTGTTCATTTAGTTTCCATTTGATGGCAGAGTTCTCTCCATCTTTGAGTTTTGTTTTCCATTGTTTAAGGACGCAGGGCAACAGGTCTCCAAGATCATAATGCCCATCCCCTCTAAACTCCACTGGTGTACGGAGATTGTCGGCGAGGATGGTTGCCGTATATTCTAAATAACGTCGGAGAAGCCATGCAGCTTTCGGAACATCTTCCTTTTCAAGTTGGCTTTGTATTTCCGTCCAAATATCATGGTCATCCCAAACTATAGGCCCGGAATCTACAGTCCATCCGCCGAACGATTGACTGCGGGATATTAAATTCTCTGTTTTCATATATTGAAGCCATACTCGGTCGTGGGTCGTCAAAATAAATTGTGTATTTGGGAATTTTGATTTAAGCAATCGGCAAACATCGCGCCGGTGACCCGTATCTACCGACATGAGAACGTCATCAAGGACGGCGAATGTAAACTTATTGCCGAGCGTATGTTTCATAAGTGCTAAGTAAAGGCAAAGTCCCATTCCGTCCTGATGACCTTCACTATGGTACGCTCCGGGGGGAAATAGACCTCGGCCATAAAAATCAACATCGAAATCTAACTTTGTTGGAACCGAGGTTAGCTTACCGATAAAATTGTTTTCATCATCACTATTGATAGCCCGGTAGAAATCGGAAAAATCTTGCGCAACCTTGTCATAAATTTCCTCCAAAACGTTTATACGACTATCGTTATAGCGGTCGAGTACCTTTTGGGCAATGAGGTTCTGGACTTTTCGTTCGCAGGCTGTTTTGGTTGCCGTTATCATTTTTTCGTAGCGATCCTGTGCAACAATCAAAATATCACGGACTTCATCCTCAATAGATGTATCTGACAAAGCATTGACGGTTTTATGGCATTCATCAATATTGGTTTGCTGGTCTGGCGAAGGAGACCACCAAGATGCAGTAATTGCTTGTATAGCAGAATCTATATTGGTTGGATCCTCCAAAAAACCAACAAGAGTAGTTTTCAACTCCTTGAGGTATTTTAAGTAGATTACAAGCTCGCCTTGCTCTAAAGGAGGGGTAAAGCTTTTACCGTATTTTATAGACAGGTCAATTGCCTGAATCCGCTCGGAAAGCGACTGACAATAAACATTTATTTTGTCACGAATTCCATCCAATAAATTTTCAATTTCATTTGCGCTTAATAGCTTATTGCGGAGATGGTGCCGCAGGTCGTCCGCTTTCCATTCGGTATCACATAGAGGACAAGCATCTTCCGTTATTAGATCAAGACCTGTCTCGATAAAACCGTGCCTACGAGCCAAAGCCAATGCTTTCTCATCGGCTCTCAATTTTTCAAGAAATCCTTTAGCCGATTGTCGATTTTCCGCCAAGGAGGTGGGTTCTCCTTCTTTAATAGCTAATATTAATGCCGAGAGATCGGCCAATGCCGTCGCCTTTTTTAGGGTTGGTTTATTTTCTCCTTCCTTTGCTATAGGAACTCCTGATTAAAAGGAAGTACCTTCCTCTAATTTCAGGATTGAAGGTAATCTAAGAATTGCACGCTTTTCATTAACCTTTTCCAGAATAAGAGAAGTTTCTGCATGAGGAATTTGTAGGCCATTTTTTAAATAGGTTTCAGCTTGAATACTTAGTTGCTGGGCCGTATCCGCTTCAGCCTTTCGCTTATTGGAAAAAGTTGTGAGTGCTTTGCGTAGTTTCTCCAAGTGTTCAAGACGAAGAAGCATTTGAACATCCTCAGATCGCCTGCCAGGTGGAGTTAAGATATATTTAATGATTTCCCGCCGTGAAAGTGCAAACTCTGGATGTGACTCGAGTCCCTTAAGGATGCTTTTGACATCTGTATCCTCAGGTAGGAGTTTTACTTTTTTAGGGTTTTTTACCGAGCGGTGAATTTCTATAGTTTTACCGATTGAAGGGATTTCTGCTGTAATCGAAACTTTTGCCTTTTCAGGATTGCACTTTTGGTCAACATGAGGCGCATGAGCTTTAACGCTGAGGTCACCACTACCTTGTCCTGATAAGCGAGTTACGTCACCAGTAATGCAGAATTCGATCGCATCGACAATCCCGCTTTTCCCACTACCGTTGGGACCACATATACCAAAGTTTTTCAAATCAAGGTTTAGATCAAGATCACGAATTCCGCGAAACTCCTCAATATGAATCGTCTTGATGCGGATCATGTCTCATCATTTGAGGGAGGTTCAAACAAAGCTTCGTCAATTTCATCCGGCTTTGGGATGGTTTCTTGTTTGAACAAGTTTTCAAGGCGGTCAATGGCATTTCCTTCCATTCCATCGTTGGCACGAAGAGTGGTGATAAATTGATCAATCACCTTCAAAAAAGTTGGGGAAAGGTTTACATGCTTATCTTCGCTTTTCATGCGGTTACCTCTAAAAGGAAGGTTTTTTTCTTCCTCTTTTTATATGTTATTAAGTTAGGGTCATAACTAGAACAGAGGTTGAATTCTAATCATTTTAATCAGGAGTTGGTAGATATCCTGGTCACGATAATTGAACCTAAACTCACATTCTTTAAGATGCAAATAAAAAGTAGATTTGCTCATACCGCGAAACCTGGACAGACGAGTTTTGGAGAACCCCCAAAACCCTTCAATACCATTAACGTGAGCACTCCCTTAGCAAACTCATCACGTTCATGATCAATGCGAAGATGTTTTCCATAACCCACATCAACAAGTCCATTATAACCAAGCCACCCCTCCGAATAAATGATGCTGTCGAGGGTGACTCTACCCCGTATAACCGCTTGCAGAGTCGCTTTGGAGCAGTCCTGGAACGATTTCCGTATAAACTTTTCCGTTATTACGTTTGAGAATTCCGAAGACGATGGTTTTACCCGAAGCACCTCAGCCTCTTTTTCATTTAATCCTCATGGTACCGAAAAAGCTTTCATCGACTTCGATTTCTCCAGAAAACGGAGATTGTGTTTCACAAAATTCAGCGATGCGTTCTCGGACCGCTCGAAGATAACGATTGACCGAATTGCGGTTAAGGGCAACAAGCTTAGTAATCTGAGAGACATCCAAATCCACGGTAAAATAGCGAATAATTTGCCGAAATTTCCTCTCTGAAACCTTTGAGCGGTTTGCATAACGGTTTCTTACTGCCATAACAATAGGTTAGTATGCTTTCTAACTAACTGTTCTAGTCATAACCCTAAAATAATTATCAATAATACTATATACAGAATAATTTATCGAGCCAAGAGTTTGAAAGAGTATCGATTCTTACTCCGCAGGAAGCCGTTCGGCTGTTATGGAGGAAGCATTCCGCTGGACACGGGTTCCTGTTCTACTACAGCGGAATAAAAAAACGTGATCGGAAAGACAGGCTTGCCATGCCTGTGCATGGTTTTAACGTCTGAGCCAAGGCGGCCAACAATAGAGTTTCTGTTGATCTTGGCTTTAGGAATCGGTGATTATTTCAAAAGGGGTCAAATTATATGGTGGATCGAAAAGAAAAATTAATTTTATGAATGAACAAAAGGATAAATCATAAGAATCTAATGCGGGGAGAGAATTGGCTAGAATATTATTTAAAGTCATACTGACGCTTTTTAAATTAGCGTAAATAAAGTTTCTTTAGAAATTTTTTGCTCAAGGGCTTGGATAATTTGCGTAAGCTCAACTCTCGCTTCTGCTTGCAATCCCAAACACACGCTGATTCCTTCTGCATCTGTGCTTAACCTAGAGTCCAATGATAAGTTAAAAGTATCATCCTCCTGTTGGTCAACACGGTAAGCATGAAAATGCATAGAATCACCAATTGATGCTGGACTCGTCAAATGAGTAAAACTGAATTCTTTATTCATATAGTTTAGAAGGCAATCCTGAGTAATTAATACAAGTTTTTTGTTGACGTGTTCAAACGTCTTAATTTTATGATGCATCTGAACAAGGATGGTTTTTGTAGTCATCTTCCAGTTCATACCAAACGATTTATTAGAATCCTCAGAATTATCAGCACGCGGAATATTGAGTTCGCCAAGCAAACGTTGACGCTCAGGCCATACAGTTCCAGTTGTATCAAGGGTTTGAAGTTCAATACCTACAAAATCTTTTACTTTTCCATTTTTAACCGAAACGACAAAATAATCTACGCTTCCACCTGGAACCGATATTTCAGATACTATATGCAATTCATTGCCGGGTTCGTGTGTGGTTAATAGATGTAAACAATCAGTGAATATCTGATGGCGTTCTATTAAACGTGTTGGACAGATAAGAATTGGGTGCTGTTCTTTTCCATATAAAACTGTACACGTTCCAATAGCGTTATCTGGTTCGCTTTTGCGAATTTTATAGCACTTCTTCCCGAGAAAAGGACACTGCTGTTTTTCAATAATAGCCTGCCAGTCCTTTTCCCTCAATCTCGTAGAATGCCCAAAAAGATCCAGAATTTTACTCACAATACTGGCTCACAACGTTCCTGAGATAGGGCCAAGTATTCGCGAGAAATATCTATTCCAACAGATTTTCTCCCCAACGTTTTAGCTGTATAAAGCGTTGTTCCAGTTCCACAAAAAGGATCGAGAACAATTCCACCAGGAGGACATGTTGCCAGTATTGGAATATAACAAAGGTCTACAGGATAGGGAGCAAAATGTGATTTTCGTTTCTGCGTGTCTTCTGGGATGATGTCCCACACATCGCTGGGCTTGCTTCCTTGCGGATGGTAGCGAAGGAAGTAGAAACCCTTATCCCGTAGCTCTTTGGCACGACCGGAGACCTTTTCGCTGTCAGAATGGGTAGTCCGTTGCTGACCACGAATAATCATTCTAAAGTCAGAAATTCGGCCTGAGGAAATATCGGTAAGCATGGAGTCAAGAGCTTTGGAGGCTTTTTTCTTTTCAATATCAGACAATACCGTGGATAACTCAATTTGCCTTCGGTATCGAATGCCAGATACCCCGGTTGCAGATACAACGGCACCGTTAATTATTTTGGCTTTACCTGGTTTGGAACGTATCTTAGTGAGGTTGTAGTAATACTTAGAGCCTTTCACAAAATGAAAGATATTTTCATGAACATTTCCAAGCCTATCCTTGGATGTGTCCATGCCGCTTTTCATTTTATTCCAAACCACACTATTACGAAGAATCCACCCCTGTTCATCGGTCAATTGAAACGCTATTCTCCAAGGAATTCCGAGCAACCTTTTTGCTTGATATGAATCGCCAATATTTAACCAAAAGGAACCTTCTGGCTTAATAATTCTTTTCAGCTCTGAAAAGATGACGATAATGTTTTTGATGTAATCTCGGTAATCTTTTTCTAATCCTATTCCCCCATTAGCATATTCTCGTTTCCCCCAATATGGTGGAGAAGTCATAACGCAATCAATGGAATTATCTGGAAACTGTTCTAATACTTCTTTGGCATCGCCAAGGAACAACAGCGGGCATGCGAATTGCTTTTGTTTATAATTAATTAACGTTTTCTCGAATTCCGAGTCGGTTATAATTGATGGTAAACTGTTATTTGTTTTCGCTCTTTTAATAGTTGTTTTCATTTAAACGGAACTACAAAAATAACCATGTAGCTACCTCTTTTCATATGTTATTAAATTATTTTTCCATAATACCATATACAGAACAATTTATCGAACTAGGAATTTGAAAGGGTGTCGTGTCTTACTCCGTAGAAGCCGTTTGGCAATGGCGAACACACATTCTGCTGATAATGGGTTCCCGTTTTGTCTCAGCCAATAAAAAGTTTTGAGAAGAGGAAGTTGCCCTGCCTTCGCATGGTTTCAACCCCTGTGGTTTCCCAAGAGTACTCAAAGTTTATTCAAGCCCGTTGCGTTTACCTATTCCGCTACCTCCGCATAGTAACTAATAATATATCCTTTGAGCAAATAACGATAAGAAAAAAAAGAGAAAACTTTGCCTTAAAGGATCAAAAAAAAATTATTTTTTCTCTTCACCTTTTTTTTTACTTGGATTTTCCCAAACCCGTGCAATGGCAATTCACAAAGATTTTTTTAATCACCCTGTAGTGGCACAAAGTTAAAAGGCAGGACTCAATTTTTAGGGCTAAGCCATTAAGAAGAGGCTCGTTCGATGGCTTCTTTAATAAGATTGGCTGAGTGTTCTGCATCTTCCCAGCCCCCTAGCTCAACCCATTTTCCTGGTTCTAAATCTTTATAGTGAGTAAAAAAATGAGAGATCTGATTCAGCAGGATTTCAGGTAAATCGGAATATTGTTTTACTTCTTTATAATAAGGGTTCAAGGCATCCACTGGAACAGCCAGAATTTTTTCATCTTCCCCTTTTTCATCTTTCATTTTTAGCACCCCGACCGGACGGCATCGGACAATACAGCCAGACAAAAACTCGACAGGGGAGGCCACTAGAATATCAATGGGGTCACCGTCTTCAGAAAGCGTATGCGGCACGAACCCATAATTACAAGGGTAGCGCATTGAAGTGTGCATAACCCGGTCTACAAACAGTGCGCCGGACTTTTTATCCATTTCGTATTTCACCGGCTCCCGACCAAAGGGCACTTCAATGATGACGTTAATGTCCCAGGGAGGGTCTTCACCTATTGGTATTTCATCTATAATCATGTCAGTTCATCCACTCCAGTGACAGTCCGATATTCATAAAGCAACATCGTCAAACCTTTTATTATTGGTTAATATTTCTTCAAGGCGGTAACCTTGCGACAGGGATAATTTGTAAGGGCTTATTAAGTCGAGATGAAGTTTTTCTCGCTGATATAATGATTGCCAATGACCTCTCCCGTTAGGGAGTGCCAAGGGCCGGAATCGAACTGACACGAGGTTGCCCTCAAGGGATTTTAAGTATTTCAGTAGGGTTCCCTCCCCCCTAATCTGGTTTTATCTATAACACAATATTTAAATAGAAGTTACAGTTGATTAGCGGGTTTCAAGCTTTTAGGTAATTCTTCGATTATCTGGGTTTTGCCAGGCAAGATTACACAGGAGCTACACAAGATAAAGAATCTTTTCCTCCTATATTGCGTGAAACAAAAAAACAGGAACCCAAAGGTTCCGGCTTAATTAGTTCTATACGCTCATCCCCTTTTACAAGATATCTATATAATATACCTACCTATCCTGATAGAAATAATAGTAACTTCTTTTTCGTCAAAGTGGTAATGAATAGTTATGGGTGGTACGCTTGGGAACACGGGAGTTTTTATAACCAAGCGTTTAGGGGGACCTTCGAGCATAGTGGCATCTCTTTCAGGGTCTCTTGCAAGCCGCCACTTCCAACCTTCCCACGCATCCTCAAGTCTAGGATATGCGTTAATTGCCTCTGTGATTGTCTTTTCAGCCACATGGCTTTCTATGATTGTCCTCGCCGAAAACATTAATTATTCGAAAGCTCCATTTTATTTGCCCATTCCTCTTCGGCCCACTCAATATCGCTCTCATCAACCTCGTCAACATCCGTGGCGTACACTGTGTAAAGAGGGATTTCCTCGCCAAGTGATGCCATCTCCCAAATTGCGTTATGCGTCTTCTCGCTTATTGACATTGCCGTGTTTTTAAGACAAACATGCTCAAACGCATCATCAATGATCTTCACCTCTGTAACGCTGAGAAGGGACTCTATTTCTTCTGGTGGGAGGATTGAAATAAATTCTGCTTTTAAGTGCCCAAAATAATGAGCCTTACCTCGCGCAATTTTCTTCTCTTTTACAAGATCTTCAACTGCAAAAACGATATGCTTGGGAACTGGGCCATGTTGTCGCTTAACATAAGTTTCCTCCGTAACAGAATTTCCGTGTAAGAGGAAGTGAACCGCATCTGAATACCAAAGCACTTTATTTAGCTTGATCGAGCCAAGCACAGAAGGATCCGTTGCTTTATCACAAATATAATGTGTTACGGCCTTCAGTTTTTCCCAATTTATGGTTGTGGTCGTCATTTTTTCTCCTTCTGTCTGCTCGTCAGCTTTTTTTATTCGTTCTAACGTGAGGATGAGACTATGCCATTGTTTAGGCAAAGCAATCCTACAAACACTCTACGGCAAAAATGTGTTTTTCTAAATCCTAAGTAATGTGTGTCCCGCAGGGGTGTATTGCCATAAAAATCTGAAATAAAACGCACTCCCCCGAACGCCTCGGTAAAACCTGAATTTTCAAAGATAAGTTATTGTAAAACAAATTCTGAGCAGAATCAACGATTGTGGGCAGGATACCTATTTCCTGCCCATCCGAAGATTACGCTACAGGGGTTATGAAAGTCAACAAAAATAGAGGCTTGCCTGTTTTAATGTTGGAGATAATTAATAGCATTTGACCTATTCCCATCAATTGTAATCTGGCGGGGCTGGCAGGTTTGATACTCCTCATAATGTTCAAAAAAATTTCTAAAAATAGATGTTAAAATTCCAGCTATCATAGAACCTAACCATATTATCAACATTACGTTAATCCAATCCTTAAAGATAGACACCTCCTTATATTTCGAAAGATAGGTTATTTTAACACAAATTCTGAATAGAGTCAACGATTGTGGGCAGGCTGTCTATTTCCTGCCTATTCTCAAGGAAGAGGAAGGAGATTTAGGGAGCCTTTCAAAACTTTCATGTTATCACCTGATAGGCCGCTGGTTATGGTACCAAGGAAATTTATAGACAGCAAAGCACACAAGCAAATGGTTAAGGATGTGCTGGCATACGAAAATAGAAAACCGGGATCTATGAAAAATCACTCCGCCTAATTAAAACCTTACTGTTTAGGATGTTTGAGTAATAAAATAATCTGTTATTTGATTACTGGATTTTCTTTTCGATTGTTTTAAAATCCTTTCCTATCTGCATCAGAAAAAGACATTTTCCCTCGCTCCGCTTTTCCCATAATTTTCCTAAAGCTGTTTTTTCTTCAGTATCAGGGTTCTTCAAGTGTTCTCCTTTGTACTCCACTACCAAAATCCGGACATCTTTGAGTTTACACACGAAATCTGGATAAAACCTGTCGGTAGCAGTTTGCAGCCAAAAGGAATGCTGAGGTCTTCTTTCCAGATTTCTTACCCAATACTCAACTTCTTCTAGTTGATCCAAATATTGAGCGCACTGAAACTCTTCCCCTTCCTCTTTGAGGTCTCCAACGTCAGGATAATAGTGTTTCTGGAACTGATATTTTCCTCGGTAGAGTGTGTTGTAAGGGTATTGCTTAGGTTCATACGCAAAACATACCTCAGGGTTGACGACTAAAGGTGTTTCGCATTCTGGTAAAAGCAGAGTTTGATAGGTCTGATTATGCGCTTCAAGCCGATGCTTATTTATTAAGGTGGCAACGCCTTTTCTGAGATTGTAACGGTCCCGAACAAGAGCCTCTGTCGTGTTTTGCTCAACTAAGCCCTGAACCACTTGGGTCAAAAAAATACCCGTTTCAGTAGGACTTAAATCTGTGTGAGGAATATTCAGGTCAAGCCAGTGAACCAATTTAGAAATGCTCCAGTCCGTTCCTCCAGCCAGAAAAGCCATTTCTCGTTGCAAGTTATCAATGAACTTTGCTTCGACTTGGCCTTCCTCTGAAATTGTGATTTCACCTCTTTGCGTTTTTGTCTGTTCTAGGGAGTAGTCTTCCGAGGTTAATGTGGGATCACATTTTGCCAAATTCCAAGGATGGTCCAGAAAATGAGTGTCCTCAAAAGGTTCCAAATCCATATCAAGCTGAATCGCTAAACAAGGAACTTTAAAAGGTTCTCCTTTTTCTGAATCCGATTTAGAACCTTCTACTGGTAAATCATTGGATATTTGAAAAATCTTTTCAGCGACCTCTTGGCCCTGTTCTGTGGAAAAACACTTTTTCAGGCTTTCAACATCTTGCTGAATCATGGTTCCTTGAAAGGAAACTTTTTTTTCTATAGGGTCGTATTCTACTTTCCCTTTTAAGGACTCAGGCAATTGAGCTAAATCAGGCTTTTCAGGGCTGGGAATAAACACTGTTCCCATGAACGAATGGTCAAAAGGAATTTCTTCTTGTTGGCTCGAAACCTGAATGATTAAGTCTTTCGCCTCTTGCTTTTCAAAACCGTTTTGTACTAAGGCATCCGTAAGAGCGTTCGCCGCCTTGTAGAAATGTTCAGATGCCACAAAGGCATAAGCCTTGTTCAGCTCCTCGTGTTCCTTCCATGAAGCTTTTGGGAGCCTCAGAATCCTGCCTAATATCTGCTCTACATAAGTTGCACTCTTAATTTCGGCAACACTGCATAAGACATAGGCGAAGGGGCAGTCCCACCCTTCCCGCAGAGCCTGTTGGGTAATCACATATCTTATGGGGCAATCTTTGGCAGAAACATCTTTCACCTTATCTAATTCTTTTATTGAGCCAGTCTCTATGACAACTTGGTCTTCATGAATTTCAAATTCTTTTATCAAGGCTTCTTTGACCACTTCTACAGTCAGAGTTTCTTGTCCTTTTCTATGAGGTTGAGCTTGGAGCAACATAATCGGACGGATGTATTCACCCGAAATGCGGTTTTCTTTTTTTGCAGACTCTTCCAAACCCTTTCTGCAAGCAATAGCACCCGCAAGCAGGTTTTTCCAATTCGATTGAGCCTCCAAGCGAATGGGTAGTTTAATCATAGCTTCTGCTTTTAACTCTGCCGCCGATATGCTGTACAGCACATTACTAGGGTGCTCTTTCTTATCAGGGGTAGCCGTGAGTTCAATGATGCAGGAAGGGTTAAACCGTGCCAGAGTTTCAAAAGAAAGGTCGGATCGGGAATTGTGAGCCTCATCAACAATCACCACAGGATTGCGAGAGCACAAAACATTAGCCAGAGAATGAAGCAGGTTTCCACCCGGTCCTTTTTCCAAGCGGTCATACGTTTCAGGAGGGATTGTAGAAAAATGGTCCATCAGATAACCCGAGTCTCGATACACCCTGCGCCCCAACGTGTTATCCACTCGAAACGATTGCATGGTGCAAACAATGATGGTGGTTGAGGTTTCCAAATCCGAACGATTCAGACAAAGCGCATCCTCAACATCCAGCACCGTCACGGGGCCTTGCGTGGATTCCAAAGCCTTGCGGTAAGGGTGTTCTCGATTCTTTAAAGCTTCTAGCGTCTGATTGCCAATAGTTTTGGAGGGAACCAGCCAGAGCACCAACGGGTGTTCTGCGTGAAGCAGGTTTTTGGCCGCTAATTCTACAGAATGGCAGGCAACCAATGTTTTGCCTCCGCCTGTGGGAACCCGTAAGCAAATATATGGCAACCCTTCCAAGCCCGCTATAGGTTGATAGGTGATGCCAGTTCCATAACTCTTCAACGTGCAGGTGTAAAAAGCTATATTGGCGTTTTTAGAACGAACACACTCTGAAAAATAATCCCCGAGAGCGTCCAACACACGTTGCTGATAATCTTTAAGAGCTAACATCAATCCACCTTGAGTTCATAAGGAATCTGGCGAAATATAATTTGTTTTCGTTTCAAATGAGCCTGGCCCAAGCGGCAACTGACTCCAAATATTACCTTGGAGCCATCATGGGGAGGCAACTGCTCCAGCACAGAACGCGTCAAAGCGTTGCCCCCGTTGGGTGACTTGTCTTTCAGGATGCCGTTATAAAGCAGATAAATGGCAGTGTCATGATGAATGCCCAATAAAGGTGTTTTGCCTGTGGAGCGTTTGGGAAGCGGTTCACCCGTTTCAGAAAAATAAACATGGGATGCTAAATCAGCATATTTGACATCTTCCTGTATTTGCCCGGTTTCGTTGAATAATGAATATCCAAGTTTGCAAAATTGAAGACCTCCTCCCAAAGGCGGGATTTCAATTTTCCTGCCGTTGGTTTCATTCTTATATCCCTGTATAACTCGGCTTAAACGTTGGCGGGTCACATCCCTGCAAATACCCTCATCCATTTCCACTAAAAGAAATTTTCGGCTCCCCCCATCTTCCTTATTTAAGGCCAAAACTGCTTGCCCCATTGTTCCGCTCCCGGAAAAAGAATCCATCACAATTGAATCCTTTTTAGTTGCTAATTGCAGTATTAGCTTTAAAAGATCTGATGGCTTGGGATTGTCAAATAAAACATTTAATCCATGAAGGATAGTCTTAATTTCATCACGAGCTATATGATTATCTCCTGCAATTTCATGCGCCCAAAAAGTTACAGGGGTTACACCTTCATCTAGAGAACCAAGAAAAGTTTTTCTTTGTGGTACAGCATCACCTTTTTTCCCAAACCATATTTCACCATTCTCATCAAAACGACTTAGAGTCGTATCTGTAAAACGGCGAAAGGTTCCATTAGGAGGCTTCCAAACCACACCATTTTTAAATTTATAAGTCGATGTATTTGACCCACTTTTGGCGTGGAGAGGAGTAGGTTTCCATGCTCCAAGGGGATGCTTATCAGGATTTTTGTATGCCTTATTTTGTGTGTCTGTACGTTCTATCTTCCCAATTTTAAATTTAGGCTTATTTCTTGCGTAACATAGAATATGGTCATGGTTATCGCTAAAATATTTTGCATCATTAGCACGAGTGTATTTTTTTTGCCAAATCAAATTAGCAATAAAATTCTTTTGAGAAAATATTTCATCAAGGAGTATTCGCAAATAACCAACTTCATTATCATCGATACTTACAAAAATAACCCCATCTTCCTGTAAAAATTGTTTTAGCAATTGTAGACGGGGATACATCATGCAGAGCCATTTGTCATGACGTGAAAGGTCTTCCGCTTCTTTTCCCACTACCTTTCCTAGCCATTCCTGCATTTCAGGGCTATTGACCGCATCGTTATAAACCCAATTTTCGTTACCCGTGTTGTAAGGCGGGTCTATATAAATACATTTAACTTTGCCAGCGTAATAAGGCAGGAGGGCTTTGAGAGCCAGTAAGTTATCGCCTTGAACCAGGAGGTTTCCGCTTCCGGGGTCACCCACTGAAAGTTTTTTGTCACATTCCAGAAGATGGTACGGAACTTCCTTGTGATGGTTGAGGACTGCTTTTTTCCCGATCCAGTCTAGGGTGGGCAATGGGGGGAATACTCCTGCTTGAAGTAAAAATAAATATTTCTAACGACTCTGGAAGCAGATAATAGCAGATTTTTTTAACTTTAAAGAATTTTAGGATTACAGATGAACTGTTAAAAAGATTTCAAATAAAATTCTTTACTTCTTTGATACCGCATCCCTTCGGCAAACAGGTGCATTCCTGCCAATGATTAAGGGTAAGGCTATGAGTTTAAATGTGTTGGAGTCGTCGAAAAGGTGGAGCAAGTTACGGCGTGATATAGGGATTGTCAAGCGGTGGTCAACCAGCGATAGTCCAAAAACCACCGGGGCCATTATAAACTAACTGGTATTTTTCAAGGATGTCTCGACCTAGAATTGCAAGAAGTCCTTGTTTTGCTAATGTGCTTCCTAAAACTGGGCTAAGCTCGATGTCTTCAATTTGAGTTCCTGGGAAAGAAATCTGGCAAGCGTAAATACCTTGAGTTGTTTCGCCATCGGGGTGCATTACGGGACTTCGGCTAACCTCTTGAAGCTGTAACTGCTACAAGCCAGAAACATCAACGCCAGTGATAGATGCCCCCGTGTCAATTAAACCATAGCCGGTGACTGGAGTAGGTATTGCTTTGTTTTCTTTGTTTAGTTTGTTGGCGAGTACATCAGGTATGGAAACTTCGATTTGCAGTAAG
>WASW01074393.1_pt1 | contig 49086 bp, 48 predicted proteins | sample 5698521 | NCBI WGS metagenome assembly WASW01 (sample SAMN11175560, study PRJNA528189) | sponge metagenome | isolation source: marine sponge | host: Leucetta | place: Antarctica: Western Antarctic Peninsula, King George Island | collected 2013-01
GGGTGCACGGTTGAATTGATTCCGGGCGATACAGTGCCAACCGCCACAACGATGCTGACAAGAAGCAGTCCGGACATAGCACCGGAACTCTGGGTCAACGTGGTCGAGACGGTCTGGGAAAAAATCCAGAAGAAAGGGAATATCCTGAAGGCCAATGATATTTTTGCCGACGGGGGAAAAGAAGGCTGGTGGATTCCGGATTACACCGCTAAGGAAAATCCGAGTCTTAAATCAGTCTCTGATCTTGAAAACCACGCAAAACTCTTTGCGGAACCTGCCAATCCAGAGCAAGGGCGTTTGTATGGCTGTCCGCCGGGGTGGGGATGTGAAATTATCACCAACAATCTTTTTAAGGCGCTCAAACTCGAATCGAGTTTCGAACTATTCTCACCAGGCTCCGGAGCGAATCTGAAAGCGTCCATTGCGCGCCGAGTGACACAGCGTAAACCGCTTGTGGCTTATTATTGGGGGCCAACCGCGGTCATCGGCAAGTACAACTTGGTCAAACTTGGGATGCCTGCATATAATTCAGAGAACTTTAAATGCCTCACGGACAAGAATTGTAAGGATCCGAAAGCGTCGGGCTGGAAGACTTCTGAAGTCATCGTAGCGGTGACGACCAAACTGCGTGACAAAGCGCCCAATGTTGCCGGTTTCTTGGGCAAGTTGCAGGTTCCGAACAAAGTGATCAACAAAGTGCTTGCCTGGGGTGACGACAATTCCGCAAGTCCGGCAGAAGTCGCCACGCACTTCCTAAAAACAGAAGAAGCTGTTTGGACAAAATGGGTGCCGGCGGATGTCGCTGGGCGTGTGAAGGCATCGCTCTAATCACGGATCAGGTGGGGCTTTACTAAATAGAGCGACTCTCCCACCTGATTTTGTGGAGATTGATCGGTGCTTGTTTCAAGAGGAATCCCTCCTCAATTTTTCAATATGATAAAAAGAAGGTGACATGGCTACCAATTTTCCGGAAATGCTGGATGCCCGTGAATTACGTATCTCGATTGACGATAAATTCAACTGGGTGGTAGAACGTTTTAGTGAAGACCTCGAATTGATGTTCTTGCCGGTTTTGAAGCTTTTAATCCAAATCGAAAAATTATTTCTTTGGATGCCTTGGTATGTCGTGTTGGTCTTAATAACAATGGCGGCTTTTTTCGCAACTCGGCAAGTAAAAATCACGGTGGCCGTGGCGGTGATGGTTTTTTTGATAGGCCTCCTTGGTTTATGGGAACCCGCCATCAAGACGACTGCCTTGATGCTGACCTCGACCTTGTTAGCCATCGTCATCGGGATTCCCTTTGGAATCTTCATGTCGCGCTCGGATCGGTTCGAGGCCACCATGCTACCGTTGCTTGATATCATGCAAACGATGCCGATTTTCGTCTATCTGATTCCTTTCGTGATGCTGTTTGGCCCCGGAAAAATCCCGGCTCTGCTGGCAACCATCGTCTTTGCCATCCCTCCCATGATCCGCTTGACGAATTTAGGCATTCGTCAAGTCGATGAGGAGGTCGTGGAAGCCTACACAGCTTTTGGAGCAACCCGGCGGCAGATTCTATTCGATGTGCAAATGCCCTTGGCCATGCCGACGATCATGGCCGGAATCAACCAGACGACGATGATGGCATTGTCAATGGCCGTGATTGCCTCAATGATTGGAGCCGGTGGCCTTGGATATCAAGTTCTCCAAGGGATTCAACGTCTCGAACTCAGTCGTGGTTTGTTGGCCGGAATTGGGATTGTCTTCCTCGCTGTGATTTTCGACCGGATTGCCCAGGCTTACGGTCGTCGGATGCAGCAACATCTCCATCTTAACTCTTAACGGTAAGGCTCACGAGCATGGAAAAAATCACGATCAATAATGTCTCCAAAATCTTTGGCCCTGATCCGAACAGCATTTTCAAGCATATCGAGAATGGCGCCAGCAAAGATGAGGTTTTGGAAAAGACCGGGCATATTATCGGTATTCGCAACGTCAATCTTCGAATCGAACATGGTGAAACGTTTGTGATTGTAGGGCTATCGGGTTCCGGGAAATCAACCCTGATTCGGCACATCAATCGGCTGATTGAGCCGACATCCGGGCAAATTCTTGTCGATGGCGAGGATGTGCTCCAGCTCAACACCAACCAACTGAAAGAACTGCGGCGGAATCAGATCAGTATGGTGTTTCAGCGTTTTGGTCTGATGCCGCATAAGACCGTTATAGAAAATGTCTCAAGTGGGCTACTCATCCGGGGGGTTGCCAAAAATGAAGCGTTCAAACGGGCGCAAGAACAAATTGATTTGGTAGGATTGACCGGATTTGAAACGCGTTATCCCAGGCAATTATCGGGCGGGATGCAACAGCGAGTAGGGCTTGCGAGAGCCTTGGCGACGGATGCAGAAATTTTGTTGATGGACGAAGCCTTTAGCGCCTTAGACCCTCTGATCCGCAACGATATGCAACAGCAGTTGAGGGAACTTCAGACCCGTTTGCATAAAACGATTGTTTTCATTACCCACGATCTTGATGAAGCATTGCTGCTCGGAGACCACATTGCGGTTCTTAAAGATGGCGAACTTCGTCAAGTTGGCACGGCTAAAGAGATCCTCTTGAATCCGGCAGACGACTATGTGAAACGCTTTGTAAAAGGTGTCAACCGCAGTCGAGTTGTCGCCGTTAATTCAATCGTGGCTGAGATACCGACCATCACTCTCTCAGAAAGCTCCCATGAGGAGATTGCCCGCAGAATCTCAGAAATGGGCAGTCGCACTCTCTTTGTCCTTGATAATGACGGCAGACTTCTTGGGGCTGTGACGGCAGAGATGATTGAGGAGCCGTCTTTCGAATCAAGCAAAAAGGCGTTTGAGGCAGGGCAACTCGCTCCGGTTTCTTCAGTTCCGGAAACGGCCATGATCAACGATGTGCTCCCATTTTTTGCCCAAAACAACTTGCCTGTTGCGGTGATTGACGAAACCGGCGTATTCACGGGTGCCGTCTCACATGAAGCAATTATTGCCGCCATTGCTCAGCCCGGTTGAAGCTGAAGGAAGCCCCATGTATCAAGATCAAATCATTATCGACGGATTGCAATACTGCCACTGGGATCGTGCTTATTTCAAAAGATTGAAAGAAAGCGGGATCACTGCGGTTCACGCAACCTTGGTTTATCACGAACTGGCACGAGACACTCTTTCACGCTTCGCTGAATGGAATCAGCACTTCGCACAAAACAGCGATCTGATTATGCCTGTGATGAGCATGGCCGATGTGGAAATCGCAAAAGCGGCCAACAAAGTCGGTATTTTTTTTGGTGCTCAAAACTGTTCGCCGATTGAAGATGAAATCGGGCTGATCGAGGTCATGCGCCAGCAAGGATTGCTCGTGATGCAACTCACCTATAACAACCAAAGTTTACTGGCCACAGGCTGTTATGAGCAGGAAGATCGAGGCGTCACACGCTTTGGTAAACAGGTGATAACAGAGATGAACCGCGTTGGTATGATTATCGATATGTCGCACAGTGCGGAGCGTTCCACGCTTGAAACGATTGATCTTTCCTCACGCCCTATTTGTATCAGCCACGCCAATCCAACTTTTGCTCATCAGGCTCTTCGTAATAAGTCCAATGAAGTGATTAAATCGTTGGCTAATCGAGGGGGCTTGCTTGGTTTCAGCCTCTACCCGTTCCATCTGCCGAACAACAGCCAATGCACCCTGGAAATGTTTTGTCAAATGGTGGCCGATACGGCCGAATTGATCGGTGTGCCCGCTCTGGGAATTGGCAGTGATCTTTGCCTGAATCAACCACAAGCAGTGTTGGAATGGATGCGCAATGGGCGCTGGTCAAAATCGTTGGATTATGGCGAGGGTTCTTCCAGTAATGCAGGCTGGCCTGACGCTTTGCCGTGGTTTTGTGGCAGCAACGGAATGGAAAATATTTATCATGGCTTGATTGAACAAGGTTTCAGTGAATTAGAAGTCGGTCAAATTCTCGGTGGCAACTGGTTCAATTTTTTAAAAACAGGACTGGTGCCTACCAAATAGTTGATAGAACAATCGGCAGGCGCAATCAATCAATTGACATTCGACCAAATTCAGCGGCACAGTAGCGTCCGCTGGAGTGACTTGTTATGTGATCAACTGGCAGTTTAACAGCCTATTTTGTTTACAGGTACAATTATATTTGAATCGTATTTCCACATTTTTCCGGTAGCCCAGTCTAAAATAAAGCCCCCATATACGTTCAGAGTATTGAGCCAAAATGAAGGGGTTACGCTCTTGTCGACTATTTTCTCCATACTGTCGTAACATTTATCTACGACTTTAATTGTTACCTCATCGTTACTACTCGGTTCGGCAACAATTGTGGCTGGAAGTTTTGTCGAATATGACCCTGACGGGGTCGTGACTTCAACCTCGATTCCTTCCTGATTGCCGGATGCCTTAGCCAGCATGGTCTGTGAGCCACTGTTGAACATTGTGGCGCAACTAGAAATCATAATGGATAAGAATAGAAAAGTAATTATTTGTTTCAATGGCATCATTCCCTTTATTTATTATTGGTTAAATTTGATTTTATCACTTCCAAAGCTAAAAAATTTTCAGCCAATCGGTGTTGATTAACAAGAAGGCTTTATCCTTCAAATTAGACAGAGCCAAATTTTTTCATATTCCTCACTAATTAGCTTGATTTCATAGCCTTCAAACTATCTATTTATCTTGGCTTCCAATTAGAGTTGTTTTTATACAAAAGCAGAACTTTATTGTCAAAACAATACTGAAAATAGTTTGAAGAGATAGAGAGCTTCAATTTTTTTCGTGAATACTATTTGATGGCAAATTGGAATCCTTTTTATGGCCGAATAGTAAATGCTTGCGCCCCTTTCAGAGTTTCTAGGCGAGATAGCAAATTAAATCGATCCAAGCACAATTGAGGAAACAGCGATAGAAAAAATACCTGTTGGCCGCGAAGAAATCGGCATAAAAACCATCCCAACATCAAGGCCAGCACACGCCATGATGCGCCCCCCGGAGCAAGTGATGAATCTCGCTCGCATGGGTTCCTCGTTTCAGACACGTCTGAGTTTCATGAATACTTTGATCCGCAGAATGGCTCGCGAAAATTGGCGGTTTGAACGGCTTCGGTGCGAGATCAATGATGCTGGTTACGGCGTTTCTATCTATGCCGCTCACACGCCAAAGCGCACTTATTCGCTCATTGCCTTTACCAGCGAAATCGCACCGGAGCAACGCACCGACCGTGTGGTTGCCGAGGTCTGGGACGCGACATTCAGCCTCTTCGATGGTGTTCCCACCGAGATGGATCTTGAACGGCTGGCGGCCAATACTCCGAAACAGGAAGCAGGGCGTTTCCAACCCAGCGAACTGGTGCTCTCACGGGCGAACAAAAGCCTCCGACTCTTTGAGCATGTCGTCTCAAGTTTAGCCGAGGGACGGCAACCTGACATTGAGCTTCTTGCCTCAGTCGGGTACTTGATGCGCACCACTGCCGTTTACGGAAGCGGTAAGTTTGGTTGTGCCGACCGGGGGAAAATCGCCATTCGTCCAGAAAGTCAGGGCGCATTCCAAATTGAAATGCTGACAGTCTATCTTATCCGCTGGTTCACGATTGAACTGGTCGAGCACATCGCTCGTAATCGCGGAGGCAGTGCCGCGGTCTCTTTGGCTCCCAAACTGAGGAGCTTCCTCGGCATTGGCAACGCGACAGGGCTTGGCATGGCTCCATTTCTGATCCATCACCCGGTGCTGATCCACAACTGGGTCTTAGCACGCGAGACAGCGCTCGCCAGAGTTCGCGGGCTGGAATCGCTGATGTTAGGGACGCAGGCTCATTTCCGGAGAATCCTGGCCCAGGCCACTCGGCACATCGGGGAATGGGAAGTGGAGGATGAGGCGCAAACCATTCGCATTCGGAAGCTCCGGGAAGATCTCAAGGCTTTATTAGATTGGTCTGAAAATGAGAAAAATTTCGCACCATCTCATCCTTGGGATCGTCTGTATCGGTATGCCGAAGCCAACTTTTCTGCGGAAGGTCAGGAATTGCTTGTTTCATTGTTGCTTGAACCTCACGGGGATTTGATAGACGAGCTAGCGGACACTCTGCACACTTCCACCAAACAGCAGCTCGAACCAGAAATGAGTGTTCCTCGCTTGCAAGAATTGATTGAAGAATTGTATCGCTGGGCACTGGAAATCGACTTTGACGATCCGGAGGCGCAACGCCGTTTTTGGTACTATTCCGAAGATAAGCTGGAGCCTCGCTTTGGCGACCGGTACGCTGATCCGGGAGCAAAGTGGGAAATGCCACTGGTGGCCGGACGTGATGTAGCGATGCTCGCCCGTGAACTTCAAAATGTTTCCGGAGACACCTCCGTAGGTCGGTTCGTTCTCACCCGCCCGGAATTCCGCCACATCGTCCGTCGCATTCAAACGATAGCTCGTTTCCCTTATGCCGAAATCCGAGACAACCTTGTAGACGCAAAGACGCGCCCCATCGACCTGCTACGTTTCAAATTGGCATTCTTTGGAGCGTCGAAATTTGATCCAAAATCTGACCTTTGGACGCGTGTCACTTTGTATCAGGGAGCGCCACTTCCAGATCAATTGGTTGGCTCCAATCATGACGGCTGGGCCTTTACGGTCAAACCGAGCAAGGAGGCGGATGACGTCAGCTAATTTGGTGCTATCATTGGGTGAAATTTTCTTCTATTTCACACGAGCGGCGACTGGAGTCGGTGTTCCTTTTGGTCTCGCTGAGGATTTTGGGCGGGCTTCGGCCTGGATCGGGGGGAGCGGCCTGGATCCCGCACAGATTACGGTAGCGGCGCTGAATGCCTTAGATGAAGGACAGAGCGACCTTTGCGCGAATTTGATTGAGAGCGATGGAGCAATGTTGCTGACTTCTCTGACTGACAAACCGCTTTCTGCGCTCCAAGCAGGTCCAGCAGTTTGTGATTGGATTTCATCCCAAACCAAAATCTCCAGAGAAACTCGACGCTTTGTCGCCAGAAATGTTGATAGCCCTTTCCTAGTTGTAGCAGCGCTCGGGGTCGTCAATTGTGGTTGCTGGGAAGCTTCATGGCGGGATGCCGGAGGAAATCAATACCTCGTCTTCATGGCAGTAGATGGGGGTTGGAAAGCTTCATGGAGTGGCTCAGAAACTCCGCAACAGTCCGGCTCCGCAGAGATGACGATCACTCAGACGCTGAAGGCATCTTCCGATTCAGAGGAATGGCCTCACCACGGAAATACTTCCGGAAAAAACAGAATTCAGGTGCTCGAATCAGGTACTCCGGTTTACGAGGAATGGCCGCGTATTTATGCGTTTTTCTCACGTTGCCTTGTCCCTTCAACTCAACAATCACGACAGGCTGGCGCAGGGGCGGGCTTAGTCAATACCGACTGAGACACAATCATTACGGCTTTGAAACGATCTGAATGTTGGATCAATCTCGCAATGAAAATTAAATCAATCGAGACACAAGCGAGGACACAATCATGGATAAAATAGTTGTTAGCCTAGACGAAATCGAGGCAAAAACCACACAATCTCTGATGGCACACGGCGCCGTTCGATGGATTGCTGAAGCGGTCGCCTGCGCCGTTCGCAAAGCCGAAGCGACCGATAATCTGATTTGTGGACTCTATTATCTGGAAAGTTACTGCACACAGCTACGTACCGGGAGGGTGAATGGCAGCGTTGAGCCGCTTGTCAGCCAACCGAAGGCGGCGGCAGTAAAGGTTGACGCAAAGCGCGGATTTGCGCAACCTGCATTCGCCAGAGGGATTATCAAGGCAATCGATGTGGCAAAAATCAGTGGCAATTGTTCGCTGGCAATTTGCCACTCACATACCTGTACGGCAGTGGGGTTTTTCACCGAACAAATCGCAGAAGCAGGATTGATCGGAATTGGCATGACCAATGCGCCAGCCTGCGTATCACCGCCAGGCGGCAACCAGGCGGTGCTTGGCACCAACCCTATCGCAATGTCTGTGCCTGCTAAAAATGGGGGGATCGCTTTTCAGTTCGATCAGTCAACTAGCGCCATTGCCATCGGCAAAATTCGAATGGCGGCCGCGGCAGGTGAGAAAATCCCCTTCGGTTGGGCGGTCAATAAAAATGGCGAACCGACGGATAACCCCAAGGCGGCACTCGAAGGCTCACTGGTTTCTGCTGGTGGTCACAAGGGCTACGGTTTTGGTTTGATGGCTGAAGTGCTGGCCGCGGCAGTCACGGGTTCTGTCAATAGTGTGGATGCTCCCCCGTTAAAAACACCCGAAGGCGTCTCCCATGATTTAGGGCAATTTTATTTCCTCATCGAACCGACAACATTCGCCGGTGATTTTTATTGGGATCGGCTGGAAACGCTCACCCAAGCCGTTGCTGATCAACCAAACGCCCGCCTTCCCGGTTCCCAGCGCATTCTACCGAAAGAAGTTTCAATTGATGCCGCGCTTTGGAAAACGGTGGAAAAACTTGCTGTTGGATAGCCTCCTTTTTCCATTCAATGCCCTACTTTGAGCAGATTGGATGCGGCCAAAAAAACCAGTAAAAGCTCTGCTCCGACCAAGTAAGTATAGAGTTTATTGCCTTTTTTTATAAAATCGAAGAACAAAACCAAATAACAGATGCCGGTCGCTCCCGCAAAAAGAGCTAATCCAATAAAATTGAGATAATCTCCTTTGCCGAGACATTCAAGCCAACCCCAACCGATTGGAGCGCCTGTTTGCCGCAGAAATTCTTGTAACGGCAGATTCCAGTATTGCGGCAATTCTTCCAACGGAATCAGAGACTTGAAAACTCCCAGCATGTAAAGGAGAAAGGTGCCCAACAGGATCACCAATCCCAGATGAGTGATCCATTCCAACACGGTTGCATAAAGATTCTGATTTTCTAAATTTTCAAATTTTTGAGCCATCATTCATACTGCTAAAAAGTTTTTTTTGAAAAGAATAAAAGGGGCGAAATCACGCTGTCTTGCTTCAAAATGCTAAATCCCAAACCCCTTTAAAAGGGATCGAATTCCAGCGAGGAATAAAACACCAATCACCATTTTTCGGATCAGGGTCGGGTTGGTTTTAGCCAACAACCGACTGCCAATGCTGGCTCCAATCATCACTCCAATCATCGAAGGAATAACGATGATGGGCAAAACGGCGCCTTGATTGAAATAAATCCAGACCGCCGTTGTATCAGTAATGGAGAGAGAAAAACTACTGGTTGCGACTGCGATCTTCAAAGGCGCTCCCATCATCAGATTGAACACCGGCACATTGGCCCATCCCGCTCCAAGCCCGAACATCCCTGCCAGGAATCCAACCACGCTGAAAGTGAGCAAACCTCTCAACGTTCTGTGGACTGTCCATTCGACATCCCGGTTTAGGGTTTGTTCAAAATAAACACCATTCAATTGCAAGGCTTGCGTCAGAAAATCTCCTGGTTTGCTCTCAGGATAAGCAGAGCTTTTGGAAGTGAACATGATGACGACAATGGCCAGGATCAAGACGCCAAGGCTCCCTTGGATATAGGCCGGATTCAAACTGGAAAGCCACAATCCGCTGAAGGCCCCAATGATAGAAAAGGCGGAAGCAATCAAAGCAGAAGGAATGGCAAGTTTCAGGCTGGCAAGATTTTGCCGGAGGAATGTTGGAGCTGCGGCCAGTGAGCTTCCTAAGGCAATCATCAATCCAGCGCCCCTGACAAAATCAATATGAAATGGGAAAAAACTACTGACCAGCGGCACAAACAAGACTCCTCCGCCAATCCCTGCCAGGACTCCAAAAACCCCAATCAAAAAAGTGGTCACAAAAAGCAGAATCGGCCAAATCCACCAGGCGGTTCCTAGTTCTGTCAAATTCGCTCCCAGAGCGATCATCGGAGTGAGGAAAAAAAGGGGACTCAACACAAAGAGGTGGAAAAATTTCAAGAGGTTCCTAGTTGATTGAGAAAGTTGCTTGCATAACGCTGATAGATCCATTGTGGAGCCTTCAAAATATTATGGGCAAGAGACACGATCAAGTCGAATGCTCGCTTTGTTCTCTCAAACCCCACTCTTTGAGATGGTGTTTTTTGAGAATTTGTTTTATAGATGATTGATTCTTTTTCTCAAACTAGGGCTGATATGAGTAAAGTGATTGATCTGAATGAATGGCGTCAACAAAAAAAAACTGAAACCAAAACTGCGCCAATTCCGGGGGTCGTCGTTTGGTTGCATTGCCCCACTTGCCAAACTACCGAGTATACGGAAGTCCCGATGACAGGGGGGCGCACTCATAAATGCGGAACGCTTGTTGAGGAAGTGAAAGTGGCCATTGATGTGCGAGCAGAATATACGATTTCTCAATGGAATCTCAAACTTCTGGAAGAGGGAAATGCCGCAAATTCTAGTAAAAAATCTAAATTGCTCAATAAGTTATTGGGAATCACGGCTCCCTTGATCCAGCAAATCAAACAGAATGAAATCGAATATCAACGTCGCCTCGAATTGATGACTTCTGAAAAATTAACACCTTATGCGGATGGCTGGTCTCCTGAAAAAGATGGAATCAAGGTGACGGCAGTTCAACCGCTCGGAATCATGCTCACCTCAGCTCGACAAGCTGATCAACATTTTCCCCAGAAAAAATGAAATTCCTCCCATGTTTGGTTTGCTTCCCTTTGCTTCAATCTGCTTTGCGCTTATTTTTTTAGGATTGAGCCTGTCTTCTTCCTTGGGTTTTGCGGCAGAAATCCGAGCAGAAGATGATCTTGAAGATGCGGTAGAGGCCCTGGTAGAGCAATTGGAAACGCAAATCGAGCCTTATCTTGAAAAAGAGGAAATTCTTGAAGATGCCCGCTTGCTTGTTTTTAACCTGAAGCATCAACAGAGTGGGAAGCGTTGGCACTTCAGTCAAATTCTGGAAAAGCAATTGGTGGCAGAACTCAGTTCGGAAACCAATTTTGTGATGCTTCATCCTCAAAAAACGCGAGCATTTTTATTGTCGTATTGGAGAGAAATGGAGCAGGGAAAAGATCACCCGGTGGCGCTTCAAATCACGGAATCTTTGCAAACCCCTTTCCTGATTCTGGGAACCTTTGATTTCCAAGAAAAGATGATTCGCATTCAGCTCCAACTGGTCTCGGCAAAAAGTGAAGCGATTTATGCCTTCCTTGCGATTCAATTCCCTCGTGAAAAGACCCCGCAGACGTGGCTTGAGGTGCTCCCTATTTATCAAAACAAAGCGCATCTGGAAATTGCGAGAGCCTTTATTGCAGAAGATCAGTGGGCATTGGCTGAAAAAGAATTGAAACAGGTAATCCTGAATTCCTCTCCTGAAAGCATTGAAGCTGAAGGGCTTTTAATTTGGCTGAGGGCCGCGCAAGGTCAAGGGATTGCGGAAAAATTCATTCCCTTTAAAACGCGTCACCCGCAACACCCTCTTTTGTTCCAAATCGAAGAGGAATATAAAAAACAAACGATTCTCAAAGACCTAGAGCAGTCGATCCAAAACCGGGAATGGTTGGCAGTCTCGCAACTGCTGAAAGAACCAGTTTTGGTGGCTGGCGATCCAAACGTAATTCGACACTATCAACAGTTATTAGAAATAAACGTAGTTCAGTGGAATTATGAAATTTTACAGCAAAAAAACTGGACACTCCTTGAGGAGCAATGGCCGCTCCTCCTTCAAGTGGTACAATCCGAAAAAGCGGCCTCAGTCACTGCACTCCAGCAACAGATCAATAAGCGTTTTAGAGAAGAATTGGAGAATTTGATTGCCAGGAAAGACCGCCTGGAAGCCGCGCAACTACTGGCGCATTTTGGAAAAATGTTTCTCTTAAAGCAACAACACGAACCACTCAAAGCCGCGATTGCAAAAATCCCTCTCCCCCCTGAAGGGATGCTGACATTGCCTGCGATTACTTTTGAAATGGGACAGATTGCCGGAGCAAAAAATGAACAACCGCACCATGCAGTAACGTTGGCCGCCTTTCACTTGGATCAGCATGAGGTGACGAACCAGGAATACAAAGCCTGTCTCGCAGTCAAAGCATGTCCTGCTGTTGTCTCGCAGGAAGATGAGAAGTTCAATGAGGATCGCCAGCCTGTCGTTGGGGTGACATGGCATCAGGCCAAACAATATTGCGAATGGGAGCAAAAACGCTTACCAACGGAAGCAGAATGGGAACGCGCTGTGGAAGCCGGGTATTCTTCTTTTCAAAAAGAATCGTCTCTGCTACCTTTGGAAGATTATGCCTGGACTGAGGAAAATTCTGGCGGGCGCACCCGAACCATCAAAACCCGAAAACCAAACCGGTATGGAATTTTTGATCTGCTGGGCAATGCCTTGGAGTGGGTCAATGATGATTATGCGGCAGACTATTATGCTTGGTCACCAGAACACAATCCTCAAGGCCCGCCTTCTGGGGAATTTAAAGTCGCTCGTGGGGGTTCTTGGTTTCATCCTCGTCAAGAGACCTGCCCCCGTTGTCGATTTTACTGGTCGCCAACATTAGTCTTCAATTTTATTGGCTTTCGCTGTGCTGTTTCGTTAGAATGACAGTGAACAACGGAAAGCCCTTTTGATCACCTTCACGCGCTTCAATTGAATTATGCAAATTCCAGAATCATTAGAACGCCTCATTGAAGAATTCTCTAAATTCCCTGGAGTTGGCCGCAAAACCTCACAACGACTGGCCTTCAACATGTTGCACTACACGCTTCAAGAAGCAGAGAGACTTGCCGAAGCGATTGTCGAAGTCAAACAACGGATTCGCCCTTGCACCGTTTGCTTTTCTTTCACAGAATCCGACCCCTGCCCCATTTGCCAAGATCCCACGCGAAACCGAGCCATCATTTGTGTCGTAGAACAGCCGAATAATATTTTTCCTATTGAAAAAAGCGGGGTCTTTCGGGGATTGTATCATGTCTTGATGGGAGCCATCTCGCCCTTGGATGGAATTGGGCCGGATCAGCTCAAATTTTCAGAATTGCGCCGCCGTGTCGAAAATGAGGAAGTGACAGAATTGATTTTAGCAACCCATCCCACGGTCAAAGGAGAGGCTACTTCTCTATTTTTGCAACAGGCTCTCGCAGGAAAAGGGACCAAAATCACCCGTCTCGCCAGAGGTATTCCGGCAGGAGGGGATTTAGAATATGTTGATGATGTGACCTTAATTGAAGCTTTTTCAGGACGTCAATTGTTTGGAAAATTGGAGCAATATGAATAAACACCATCCTCAAGCCAAACGGCTTCCCTGCCATAAATTCTGGAAGGTGATGCTCATCAGTGTTTGCTTTTTCTTGCATCCCATCCTGCTCGCCACTGCCGATACGGAAATGAGTTGTCTAGAGCGCTGTATCCATACTCATCCTCTGTGGGGGCCCTCCGTTTGCAGTGAAGGAGCTATGTTCTATATGGTGGGCGCAGGGTGTTATGAAATCCAAAATGGGTGTTTCCTCACCTGCAATGTCAATTGGAATGACCCACCTCCAGAACGCTACATCCCACAACCTGAACAACTCACCAATCAGTGGCGGCAAGAAAAAACCTGTGCTCCCGGCGTGACAAAAATTCCCTTGGAACTCCTCCCCGGAGATCACGTCATCGACCCCCGCTGGAGCGGACGTTGCGAATGCCTCAACGGCAATCTGTTCATCGGCCAATGCGGTCACAAAAAAGCCTCTTGCGACGAAGTCTGCGATGGGGTTTTTAATTTTTGAGATCAAGGCAGTTGCCGGAGGACTTCTTTGCCAAGTCGTTCCAAATTTTCCATCAGGCGATCAAATTCTGTCACCATGAAATCGCAGGTAATGTGATCCACTCCATTATCTCTAGAGATGCCTAAATAATGGAGCTTGATTTTCCCGTAGATCTGGAGAAACCCATTTTTTCTCCTTGAGAGGCATCAAGTCTACCACAGCCCCAAATTCAGAAAATTTTTCGTAAAACTTAGAACCTTTCTTACCCCAATAAACCATTGCACAAGCCATCGGCGCTCCTTTATCATTAATACCATTGATAAATCTGAGCCTGGTATCAGCTAAGAAACAGACATTATTTGCTTTACCAAAAATATGTTTCTTCCAATGCCTAGTATTGACTGCAACAGGGATTAGGGCGAGAACTTCGCTGCCGTGTTTTTCATTTGCATCATCACACCTTTGAATCCAATCTTTTATTGATGTGTTGTTTTCCTTGTTGATGCCATAAGGCGGATTGACATAGATGGTTTTGAAATTCCAAGTGTCAAGCAAGCCATTGTTTTGAGGAAAAATATACTCAATCTTTGCATTTACAATAGAATGCTTGTTTGAACAGGGGTCTAATTCGATTTCGCCAAAAAAATCTCTGACAGCATCAACATACTTTGGTGGCGTACACCAGTCCTTTTTGTTTGCGTTTATTTTTCTACCTGCTGTCATATTTTTACCAATCTTTTTTGGAAAGTGTGGTTATTTTTTCTTTCAATTCCTCAACGGCAATCTGTTCATCGGCCAATGCGGTCACAAAAAAACCTCTTGCGACGAAGTCTGCGATCAGGGTTTTAATTTTTGAGATCAGGACAGTTGCGGGAGGACTTCTTTGCCAAGTCGTTCCAAATTTTCCATCAGGCGATCAAATTCTGTCACCATGAAATCGAAGGTAATGTGATCCACTCCGCTCGCTCCATACGCATTGATATCCTCAATAATCTGCTCTGAATTGCCAGTCAAAGGGGCTCTTTCTGTATCAGAAAAAACCACCGGGGCTCGAAAAGCGATTTGGATGGATTGGGGATCTCGATCTGCTTTTTCCGCAAAAGAGTAAAGTTGTTCTTTACTCTCAGACAATTCATGAGGCGTTAAACCTGCCGGGGATCTCAGCCCAATGGGATGCCAGGCATCTCCCAGTTCGGCAGCCCGTCGTAATGCCCGCTTCGAATGGCCACCAATCCAGATAGGAATGCCTGCTTTTTGGGCTGGTTTTGGAGAAAACTCCAGGTTGCCGTATTGATGAAACTGGCCATTGAATTCAGGATTTTCTTCGCACCACAAGTTGCGATAAATACGGATGTACTCGTCAGTTCGGGCGCCGCGTTCAGAGAAATGACTACCGATTCCGAGGGCTTTGTACTCATCTTCCCACCAACCAGTGCCAACGCCAACAAAAATGCGACCACCACTGAGGGCATCGATGGTCGATAACATTTTTGCAGTCGTGATTGGGTTGCGGTAGGAAATGATAAGGACACTGATGCCTAAGCGGATAGTCCTCGTTTTACCAGCAAGAAACATCAGTGACGACAATGGTTCGTAATAATTCCGTGCCGCTTCCCAACCAAATTGCCCTTCGGGATGGTAAGGGTAATTATTAGGCATCTTCTTAGGGATGACGATATGGTCACTGATGGTAACAGAATCAAAGCCTAGTGCTTCGGCTTTCAAGACATATGGCACCATGTATTCGGGGGTGGCCAATGTCCCCCTGTTGATTAGGTTGACACCGATTTTCATGAAATTCTCCTGTTTAAGTTATGAAAGTCATACTATTTTTTGTTCCTAATTATTCGCATTCTCCTCAATCTGATGGACGCTCAAAAACCCTTACGTTGCACAAAAGGCTGCCTCAAAATTCTGATTTGATCTGAAAAAATTATTCTCTATTTTTAGTTGATTCCTCCCAACGGTTTCGGCTCTTCAGCAGGGCGGCCAGAGGTCGGTCCTGCCTGATGATGGATGATTTTCCATTCGCCATTTTGTTGAACAAAGAGGTTGGTCGCAATCAAATAACCCCCTTCCAAAAACTCATAACAAATGACCCAGGCGATGTCTCCATGCAGCATCACCTCTGGCGCTTTGCATTGGAGACCGACAGCAGAGCCTCCTTGCAAAATCAAATGCCAGGATTCAATGATGTCTTTTCTTTGAGTCAGCGGGCTATGCCCTGGATGAATGCAACTCACCGCTATCTCTTTGGCCCATAAACGTTCCATGCCCTCAAAATCACCCGTCCCAAACGCTTGATAAAAGCGTTCATTGGTAAATATCACTTCTGCGGCTCGATCCATCTTTTCCTTTCAAATTCAATTTCAAGAATCCCTTTTCAAATATCTCTGACAACTCACTTTTCGCTTTGGTGCCTAAAAATCTTTTGCGACCAATTCAACGCCCTGATGGATCAAACGTCGGGTTTGTTTTTGTTTGGGGCGTGCGTTTAAAAAACGATTCAACGCAGCGAGTAAAACCGGCGCAAGTTTTGGGTTGGCTCGCGTTTCCTCCCGAACTGCGATTGATGTTTTTAAGCGATGCACCGAATAAATAGGAAGCCCCACACCATGATCCAATAAGCCGTCAATGGTCGTTTTCCAAAAAGTGTCAGAATCCTCAACAGCCCATTGTTCATCAGGAGGAGACGGTTGCAGATAAGGAAGATTCCGTCCATAAAAACAGGCCATTTGCAACAAACCTTTTTTCCAAAATTCTGGAAATTTCTCACACTGCTGACGGACCGCATTAGAAAACGTGAGGCCATGAGTGAAGTCCAGCCAGCCGATATTGTCTTTCGGTTTTTGATGAATTTTGACTTCCCATGTTTCATCCATCTTGAGTAAATTCTTTGCATTTGCTTCCAATAATTGAGCAAAAATGGCCTCAGGGGAATGAGACGCCGCGGCTTCAACAACCCAAGCCAGCGATTGACCAATGGATTTTTCAGGGATTTTTTCAAACGCGGCGGTCGTCGCTATTTTGGGAAATTCGGGCATTTTTTCAACGGATGGTCCGTATTTTGAAAAATCCGGCAGCAAATCCTCACGAGTGGTATAACACAAATGCCGAATCAAACTGAAAAGCAAAGGCGTTTCTACCGACTTTCCCAACCGCTGAATCAGCTCGGTCGTTTTAAGAACATAAATTAAGGAATGTCCAAAATCATTGTAATGATTCAAAGCGGCTGCCGTGAGGGTTTTTTCCAAATCGTCAATGCCCAATCCTGCTTGCAAAGCTCCTCGCATCAAAGCAATGGCTCGCTTCTCATCTTCGGCTTCAATCGCCTTTAAAAAATCATTGCCCGTATAGGGCAATCTTCCTTCTGGATAGGGATATTCTTGATGCCCCATCACATCCCAGGCAATATGATCCAAGGCTTCTGTCAAGCAAGTTAGTTGTAATTCAAAATCATCTGAATGCGCGTCATACAATCCCAACCAATCCGCCAATCCTGCATACGCATGAGTGGAGCCAAATTCCAACTGGGAATGAGACCATTCTAAAATCTGGGGGATCGAGTTGAGCGGATCTAACTGGTTGAAATGGAATCGGATCAATTCCCTGGAGATTTGCCCTAAATCACGGTCATGCAAGCCTTTCAGGAGCGATTTCGAAATTTTCTTTAAAATCATTTCCGGCGGAAGTGGGGCAAGATCTACCCAGATGAACCCCGCTTCCTCTTTTGTCGGGTAGGTGCGAACATCGTCTCCGCCCACGACACACTCTCCAGTGGCAAGATCAAATTTCCAATTATGCCATTGACAAGTGAGCACACAATTCTCACCAATGGTGCCTCGCGACAAAGGATAGCCTTCATGAGGACAGCGATTGTCTAAAGCAAAGATCTGTTGATTTTGCCTCACAACAGCGATTTGTTTGGCCTTATGCCGAAAAACCATCACTTGTTTTTTTTCTAAGTCTTCAATCGAAACAGATTTAGTCCAAAGCATCATTCCTCCTGATCAATAAATCGTTCACTGCTAAATTTCCATGTTTCACTTTAGAAAGTTTTTACTTTACAAAACAAGCAATAACACACGCATTTTTCTTTGTAAATTTTTTTCTTTATAAAGTAAAAATTATCCAACTGGCAATTCAATCGTGACTCTCAATCCGGGGTGTTTATTTTCTGCTCGAATTTCTCCGTTGTGAAGCGCGACCGCTCTGAGAGCAATGGCCATTCCCAATCCGGTTCCACTGTTTTTTTCCCCCCGCGTTTCATCGACCCGATAAAACGGATTGAACAGGAATTCAAGGCTGGCTTCAGGAACCCCCGGCCCCTGATCTTCAATCACAATCACGGCTATCTGTTGACCGTCTCTCTCGCGAAGCGATAAAAAAACTTCGATCACTGTTTTTTTAGGAGCAAAACGAATCGCGTTGCGAATGATATTTTCGATTGCGCTGCTCAAAATAACGGAATTTCCCTGCAAAGAACAAGGTTCTTCGTTGAGCAATCGCACTTTTTTTTCTTGAGCCTGGGCTTCAAAATCCGTATCTTCGATCAACTCCGCTAGCAAATTCGGGAGTTCCAAACTTTCCCGCATTTCTTCACTGAGGCGATTGTCCAAGCGAGACCATTGAATCACCTGCCCAATCAATTGATCCAAACGCCTGATTTCGAGTTCGATCCGATCATGTTCTTGCTGAACGAGGTCTTTGGTCTTTTTGCGTGCCAAGGCCAAGGCGATTTGCAAACGAGTCAAGGGGGATCGCAATTCGTGAGAAACATCCATCAGGAGGCGTTTTTGCGCTCCAATCAAGTCATTCAATTGTTTCGACATAATATTGAAATCCTGCCCTAATTGGCCGATTTCATCCTTACGCCGGGTCACCTGATTCCCGACATGCGCCTCAAAATCACCTTCAGCAATCCGCCTGACCGCTGTTTGTAATTGGCGAATCGGAGCGACCAGATAGGCGGCCAATAACACGCAAAACAAACCACTCACCACTAAAGTAGTGATCAGCACCGACCAATGATTGGAGAGGATTTGCCAAAGACGGCGCAAGACGTGATCAGGGTTGGGTTTTGTCAAATACATCTGGTGGGGGCTGTTTCCGAGATTGACCTGATAAGGGCCCACCAAAATTAACCCATCTCCCATCATCATCTGAGATTGACGGCTGTTTCGTGTTTGTTGATAAAAACTCTGTAAGGCTGGCGGAATCGGGCGTTTTCTGAATGACTGCCCCTGATTGTCGAAGAGGTGGATTTCTTGAGGAACCTTCAAGCGAAGTCGGCGAGAACCGTGTCTTTCGAAATGACGGGACTGCATTGAGCGGTGACTTTCCAGCCGTCGCCCTTGCTGCTCTAGTTCATGAAAAAGCCCTCGTCTTTCTGGCAAAAAATTGACTGGATCGAGGATAAACGCAATGATGAGAACTAGGCTCAAAACCAGGGTCATCATGGCGAGCCAGAACCAGAGGAAAATTTTCCAAAAAAGCTGGCTCAAGGGATTGCGTACAATGGATTGGAATAGAGGTGGCACGGCAAACTCTTCTAATCCGTAATATAGAAATAACCGGATCCTCGCACCGTTTTGATTCTTTGAGAACCCGCTGGCCTGGGGCCTGTTTTTCTGCGAACATTGCTCACATGCATATCAATGGCGCGGTCGTATTCCAGCAAGCGCCTCCCTAAAGTGATTTGTGTCAATTCATCTCGCGTGATCAAGGTTCCTGCTTTTTCTACCAAAGTCTTGAGGACAAGAAATTCGGTGGCTGTCATTTCTAGCAATTTCCCGCCAAGCGTCACTTCTCGGTTCAGGAGATTGATCGAAAGATCATCAATTTCTAGGATTTGAACACTTTCTTCGTTGGCAGAGAGCGGCTCTGTTCTGCGTAAGATCGCTTTTATGCGCGCAATCAATTCACGGTGATTGAAGGGTTTGGGGAGATAATCATCCGCCCCAATTTCTAAGCCAATAATCCGATCCACTTCCTCCCCGCGAGCCGTGAGCATCAAGACCGGAACTTTTGAAGTTTGACGAATCCGTTTCAAGACCTCAAACCCATTCAATGTGGGCAAAGTCACATCCAGTAATACCAATTTATAGGCATCCGCTCTTGCCGCTTCGACTCCAGAAAGCCCATCATGCACTGCTGAAACAGTGAATCCTTCAATGACCAAGTATTCTGTCAGCAACTCACAAAGTTCTAAATCGTCATCAATCAGCAGTATTTCGCTCATAAGCTGGATTCATCAGATATTTGATTTTCTGCCCTCTTGGAAAACGCTTGAATCTCAAGAAGGCAGCTGATTTGAGGGTTACACGTCTCTCGATGGAATTTGCGCAGGAGCCTTTTCAATATCCTGAGAGAAAGATCCTTGCATCATCCAAGCGGAACCGTGATGGCCTCGCTGATGACCTCTCATGTGATGACTTCTCATCATGTGATGACCATGCCCGCCTTTGCCTCTACGGTGATGCCCCCGCTTGAAATCTTCACGCTCTTCTTTCATCTCTCCCATTTTTTTCAATTGTTCTTCATTGAGCACTGCCTCAAATTGTTGACGGCTTTCCTCACGCAGAGTTCGCATTTGTTTCCACAAAACTTCTCGTTGCTTTTCAGAATTTTCAAAAATCTTTTGCACACTTTCCGTTTGTTCCTCATTCAGATCCAACATTTCTTTCAGATTTTCCAAGGGATGGTCTGGATGAGCAATCACAATCGCGACTGATCCAATTAACAGACTTGCACTGACCACACACCCGATGATTATCTTTTTCATAATGACCTCATTTCAAATTAAATTTAAACAATTCAGATGTCGTCTATCGACATCAACTGAGAGGATTATATAACATCAAATGTTTTTTGTGGGTCAACAGAATGTAAAGATTTTGTAAATTGACGAGATCCGCTCATTTCCAATAACAGAGAAAACAAACATGAATCTCAGGTCTCTCTAACAAAAGAAAGGATGGGGATTGCTTTGAAAACCACGGTGAAACGTCAGGAGTGCCTAGCCGCGCAAGTTTTCGACTTCATCCTCGGCACGATTCGAGAGAGAGAAATAGTTACAAATCCAGTCCTAAAGCCAGTTCAGCCACTTCGCTGAAATGGGAGACTAAATGGACGGTCAAGCCCTTTTTAAGGTAGGCCGGCAGTTCGTCGTAATCTTTTTCATTTTCTTGAGGGAAGATCAAGGTATGGATTCCTGCCAGTTTCGCTCCAATCAGTTTTTCTTTAACCCCACCGACCGGTAAAACGTACCCTTTGAGGGTCAATTCTCCGGTCATGGCAAGATCAGAACTGACGGGTTGATCCAATGCCAGCGACAACAAACTGACGGCCATTGCAATTCCAGCAGAAGGGCCATCTTTGGGGGTAGCTCCGGCAGGAACATGCAAATGCACGGCGTTTTTCCGAAAAAAACCTGCTTTTTTCCCTAATTTTTTGAGGAGGGATTGCACGTAAGTATGCGCAATCGAAGACGATTCTTTCATCACTTCTCCGAGCTGCCCCGTCAATTTCAAAGTGCTTTTACCATCCATCTGGCTTGATTCAATATACAGAGTTGTCCCTCCTAATGAAGTCCAGGCCAAGCCTCGAACAACACCAGGCATCGGATGTTTGTGATACGTTTCTTCATTAAAAACCGGTTTCCCCAGGTAAGATTCTAAGTTGTCCGGAGTGACAATCACACTCGCAGTTTTGCCGCGAGCATGCTTGGTGGCAATAGACCGTAAGATGGCATTCAGTTTCTTTTCTAAATTGCGGACCCCGGCTTCTCTGGCATATTCCAAAATGATTCTTTGAATCGTATCTTTTTCAAAAACGACATCTTTTGAAGACAAACCCGAATCGAGAATGGCTTTGGGCAATAAATGCCGTTGGGCGATTTGTATTTTTTCTTCGGGAATATACCCAGACAAACGGATGATTTCCATCCGATCCAATAAAGCCGCATGGATCGGGTCAAGCACATTCGCTGTGGCAATAAATAACACATTTGACAGGTCAAAGCGCACATCGAGATAATGATCCAAAAACTCCTGATTTTGCTCAGGATCCAAAACTTCCAATAAAACAGAGTACGGATCCCCTCGATAACTATTCCCCACTTTGTCGAGTTCATCCAACATGATCACCGGATTGGCGGTTTTGACATCACGCAAGGCATAAATCAAACGCCCCGGAAGTGAGCCAACATACGTTCGTCGATGGCCTTTCAATTCGGATTCATCGTGTATCCCTCCCAGTGAAAAGCGGTAAAATTCCCGACCCAATGCGCTTGCAATGGATTTCCCCAAGGAGGTTTTCCCCACACCAGGCGGCCCCACCAAACAAATGATCGAGCCTTTGACACTCCCTTTCAGTTTGCTAACTCCGATAAACTCAATGATCCGTTTTTTGACATCCTTCAGCCCATAGTGATCCTGATTGAGGATTTTCTCGGCACGAAGCAAGCTCAGACGATCTTTGGAATAAATCCCCCAAGGCATGGAAGACAACCACTCCAAGTACTGAAAAACCACATGAGTTTCCGGTGAATGTTCATCCAGAGTTTCATAGCGGTCCATTTCCTGGATGACTCGTGTTTGAGCTTCTTCCGTCAGGGTCAAGGTGCTGAATTTTTCTCTGAATCGGATCAAATCGACTTGTTTTCGATCTTGCTCCATCCCCAACTCAACCTTGATCGCTTTGAGTTGTTCACGTAAAAAGAATTCACGTTGATGCTTAGAAATCTGATCTTCGATTTTTTGATTGATCTGCTCTTTTAAGACACTCAAATCGTATTCTTCACGCAACAAAAGGAGCGTCTTTTCCATTCTGGTGCTCAAATCGGAGGTTTCCAGAATTTCCTGCAAATCGGTTCTTTTGGCATTGGTCACGGAGGCGGCCAAATCTGTCAGCATGTAGGGATCATTGATATCCACCTGAGAGAGGAGATAACTCATTTCCTGAGAAAAGATCGGATTGTGTGGAATGATTTCCTTGATCGCCGTAATAATGGCGGCTCCACAAGCTTTGACCTCTTCCGTCATTTGAGGTTCCGGCTCTTCGACATAATCCACTTCTGCTGAGAAAATCCGCTTTCTTTTGGTCATTTTTTTGACATGAAACCGTTGCAGAGTGCTCAACATGAACTGGCAGCTTTTGTCAGGCAATTCTACCCAGTTCAGCACATAAGCGATAGTTCCCATTTGGTAAAAATCTTCTGCCGATTTCACTTCATTCCATTCGCCATTGGCTTCCTGATTCTCAGAATTTACTAACAATAACCCAATGATATTATTGGTTTTTTTTAACGTCTTCTGAATCCATTCATTGGTGGCCATATTGCTCCCAACCATCGTCAAGATACTCGGAAACATGGGGCGGTGGTATAAAGGAAGGATCGGAATCTTGGGAGGAAGTTCTGCTAAAGTAATGACAGTGCCTTCGGAGTCAATCAGCAGGATATTTTCATTTTTATTCTTGGATTTTTTAGGGATGTTAGCCCTTTTTTTTGTAGGCATGCGCAACTCTCAAACAAAAGGCAAATCAAACACTCGATGGCATTGTGATCAGAGGGATCACGAGCACATCAACAGAGGGATATCACATCTTTTAAAATGTGACAAAATGCTCCAATAAACCCTTCTTCCAGAATTTATTTGGGCGAGCGATTTGCTCACGGTTGTTCTAAGTGAAATTTGGAAGCATCTTCCATGAAACGGTACATTCGTGGGAGGAGTTCCAAAGGATTGTCCAAAAGCCCTTCCACCAAAAGGACGTTATTGAACAATTGCTCGATATATTCTTTCAAGAAGGGGGATTCTTGATCCTTTTTCAATAAATCAGCCATGTTTTTGATCAACGCATGGCTCGTGTTGATTTCCAAAGTCCTCTTTGAAATTTCAAAATCTTTATTGACGGCTTTCATCATTTTTTCCATGTGAGAACTCATCCCATCTTTCGCACTCATCAACGAACAAGGGCTTCCAACCAACCTTTTCGATGCGATCACATCGGCTACTTTGTCTCCGAGCTGCGCTTTGATATATTCAATGACAGACTTACTCTCATCTTCAGGGAGCGCTTCTTTTGTGGTATCTTTTTTATCGTCAAGGTCAATATCTGCCTGAGAAATACTCTTGAGAGGCTTCCCTTCATATTCTCTCAAATCCATCATGAGAAAATCGTCAACATGGTCATAAAGATAAAGCACTTCCAAGCCGTTTTCTTTAAAATATTCCAGATTGGGATTGTGTAAAATCGCTTCTCGTGAAGCTCCGATGGCATAATAAATTTCTTTTTGCTCTTCACGCATCCGCCCCAACACGTCCTTTAAAGAAGTGACTTCGTCCGCCCCATCAAACGTTGATGAATTGAAACGCAGCAATTCGACTAATTTTTTTCGATTCGTAAAATCGGCACTGACCCCTTCTTTGAGAAAAATCCCGTACTTCTTCCAGATTTGATTGTATTTTTCAACATCTGAATCAGCGATATTCTGGAATTCTTTCAACAGGCGCGAGACCAAGCTTTTTTTAATTTTTTCCAGCAACGCGTTGTGTTGGATATTTTCCCGCGACACATTCAAGGGCAAATCTTCTGAATCGACAACGCCTCGCACAAACCGCAAATACGGAGGAAAGAGGTTTTTGTTTTCACTTTGAATAAAAATCCGTTGGGCATACAAACTGATGCCGGTACTTTCGCGGGCATACAACACTTCGTTGCCGATTTCTTCTGGGAAAAACAAAAGCGAAAAATACTGGATTGGCGCATCAATGGATAAATGTTGATAGTGGAACGGCGCTTTAAAGTCATGCGTGAGTTGTTTATAAAACTTTTCATAGTCTTCTTTTGCCGTTTCATTTTTGGAAAGTGTCCAAAGCGCTTTGACTTGATTGACCGTTTTTTCTTTCAAAATGACGGGAAATGGCACGTAATCCGAATATTTTTTTATGATCGTTTCGAGACGATGCTCACTACAATAGTCTTCTGTGTCATCTTTCAGATACACTTTAATCGTGGTGCCCCGTTGGGCTTTTTCAATCGGCCGCAATTCATACTGCCCTGTTCCTTCCGAACTCCATTCCCACCCTTGGCCATCTTTCTCAAAAGAACGGGTTTCTAAAATAACTTTTTTGGCGACCATAAAAACCGAGTAAAACCCCACTCCAAATTGGCCAATCAAATTGTCCGCTTTTTCCTTACTATCCAGGTTTTTGATAAATTTGAGAGTTCCCGAACTGGCAATTCTACCAATATTTTCGATAATCTCTTCTTTGACCATCCCAATCCCGGAATCTTCAATGGTGATCGATTTTTCCTCTTCATCGAAGGAAACTTTGATTTCCAAAGCCACCTCTTTATCCAGAATATCTGGATTGGTGAGCGTGGTGAATTGCATTTTACTCAAGGCATCGGATGCGTTGGAAATCAACTCTCGTAGAAAAATTTCCCGTTCCGTATATAAAGAATGCACGAGAATATCGAGTACCTTTTGCATCTCCGCCTGATATTCATGGATTTCTTTATTTTCGCTCATGTGCCTGGCTCCTCTTTTTTTAAATTAAAGTTACTAGAATCAGCATCTCAACAATCATGCGTCAATTGAAGAGAATAAAATGCTGTATTTTAATGGAATTTTAAAGTCCTTTTTCCGCCTCTCCCTCAGACGAACTCTGATTTTGACCGTGCGAGGAGTCCATCTCAAGTGGGAAGAGAGAAGAAGGTCCGGTGGATTCAATTAAGCATCACGGAAATTGAGGTAAACGTCACATTGCTGGGCAAAGGAATAGAAGAGAGGCCACTCTCCAATAGGCATCCCGATGTCCTCTTTGTGTGATCAATGTCAAGGAGTGATTTACGCGAGTTTCTTATTCGCCGCATGCATCAAACGTGACTTTTGGCGTGCCCCAGTTCTTGCCTGCAAAACCCCTTTAGTGACCGATTTATCAATGGTTTGTTGGACTTTGATATAATCGCTCTTGATTTTTTCGGCCTCCCCGGTTTCCAGCAATTCACGAAATTTTTTGATTACCGTGCGCAAGTTGGTACGCAACGAACGATTGCGCAGGTTCTGCTTTGCTGTCTGACGAATTCTTTTTAATGCGGATTTATGATGAGCCATTCTTCTTCCTTATAAAGCATTGATGAAATGTTCAATCTCTGGAGGTTCATTCTGACGCAATTGAATTGCGATCACATCGAACCGAGGTTGCCATTGATACAATTTTTTTTGTTGGATATAAAACACTCCAAGTTCACGTAACTTACTGATTTTTTTTGAAGTAATCGAAGCGGTCGGGTGAATAGGCCCCGAACCTTTCCTTGTTTTAACTTCACAAAAAACCAAATATTCACCCACACGGGCAATAATATCAATCTCTCCCAGCGGGCATCGGAAATTACGTTCCAGAATACGATACTGGTTTTTTTCCAAATATTCAGAGGCGAGTTGTTCGCCAAATTGCCCTGTCTGCTGACGCGCTTTGGTCATGGAGACATTGCTAAAAAAGTTTCATTGTTCTGCCGTCTTTCGAGGACGACACTGAAAGGATTGGCGATGAATCGAACAAAGCCCGTGTTTTTCAATCGCCTGTCGGTGCTCACGGGTGGGATAGCCTTTGTGCTGTTCAAAGCCCCAAAAAGGGTAAATGCGGCTAAATCCTTGCATGACCCGATCTCTGGCGACTTTTGCTAAAATTGAAGCCGCCGCGATACTTTTGGATCGTGCGTCTCCTTTCACGACAAACTTCCCAGCGACATCAACCGCCGGGTATTGGTTTCCATCAACCAGCACATAATCAGGATGCACTTTTAGTTCATCAATCGTCCGTTTCATCCCCAATAAAGTTGCTTGTAAAATATTCACCTGATCGATCAACTTTGGAGAAACAGCAACAATGCGATAAGCCAATGCTTCTTGACGAATAATATCAAATAAATGGTCTCGCCGCTTCGCCGATAATTTTTTAGAGTCATTCAAGGGATGATTGGCATTCCATTGCTCCCCTAAAATCACTGCCGCGACAAGCACTGGTCCTGCAAGAGGCCCCCGTCCGGCTTCATCGACTCCAGCAACATAGTTATATCCTTCCCGCCAAGCTTGTTCTTCTAGCTCAAGATTTGGGACGGTATGTGATTTTTTCTGCAATTCTTGCGGCCTTTCCACGACGTTGCCTAAGATAATACAATTTGGCGCGTCGGACGATCCCCACTTTGAGCACTTTGATACTTTCAATCCGTGGGGAATGCAGCGGAAAAATCCGTTCTACGCCATGTCCCTGAGTGACTTTACGTACCGTGAAAGTCGCTTTATTGTTTTGATCTCCCAAATGTTTTCGAAGCACCACCCCTTCAAAAGCTTGAATCCGCTCTTTCTCGCCTTCGATGATACGATAATTAACCCGCACCGTACTGCCGGCCCGAAACTCAGGAATATTTTCACGTAATTGCGAATTTTCCACAAATTCCATTAGTGAACCCATGAGATTGTTCTCCGATAAAGGTTTATAAATTTTTTAATAAATCCGGACGTTGTTTCACCGTCCGTTTTAATGCTTTTTCTTGACGCCACGCTTCGATTTGTTGGTGATTCCCTGAGACCAAAACCTCCGGAACTTTGACATTTTCAAAGAGATTCGGCCTTGTATATTGAGGGTATTCCAAAATTCCTTGCGCAAACGATTCAGCGTGTGACGACTCCTGATTGCCTAGAACGCCTGGAATCAAACGGCTAACCGCTTCAACCATCAACATCGCAATCACTTCGCCTCCAAGACAAACAAAATCCCCTCCAGAAATTTCCTCATCGACATATAAACGAACCCGCTCGTCAAAGCCTTCGTAACGTCCGCAAATCAATAACAAAACCTGATCTGTTTGGCTCAACTCCCGTGCTTTTTCCTGCTTGAAAGGAAGCCCCTGCGGGGTGAGGAGTATTTTATGAGTTTTGAGACCTCGCTCCTGATAATGAGCCTCTCGCACCAACAATGCTTGATGAATCGGCTCTACCTGAAGCACCATTCCAGGCCCTCCTCCATAAGGCGCATCGTCAACTCTTTGATGCTTGCCCAAACCATGCTGACGAAAATTGTATAAATTGACGCGAATGTGTTCTGCCGCAATGGCACGTTTGATCAGGCTTTCTCCTAAAAAAGAAGAAAATATTTCCGGAAATAACGTCAGAATCTCAAACTGCATCAGGACTGCCTATTCTTCAATCAAACCAGGAATCGGATCAATGCGAATCACTTTATGCTTCAGCACCACCTCTTTTACAATTTGCGGAATTGCTGGAATTAAGAATTCTCGATGCTCTCCGGCAACCGTATAAACGTCATTGGCACCTGTCTGCAAAACATCAATCACGGTTCCCAAAACAACCCCTTCCAAATCCTCGACTTGGCACCCAATCAAATCATGGAGGAAATATTCACCTTCCTCTAGGGGGCGCAACTGAGAATCTTTTAGCAACACCCGATACTGACGATAGGATTCTGCCTGATCGCGATCATCAATCGAAACCAATTTGACAATCCACTGGTTTTTATAGAACCGTAATTTTTCTACCTCAAAAGGGACCAACTCATCCGCTTTTTCAATAAAAAATTGTTTCGTGTCCAGGTAATATTCAGGAGTGTCCGTGAGGGAATAAATCTTCAGATCTCCCTGTATTCCATGGGCATTGGTAATCGTACCAATCCATGTAAAGTCATCATAATCCCTGGAGGGCTTCAAGGGTTTACGCCTCTGCTTCAGCAGTTTGGGCACCTTCGATTTTTTTGATTAGCTTTTGAACACGATCCGTCGGTTGCGCACCAACAGAAATCCAATATTTGACACGCTCTAAATCCAGCGTCACTCTGTTTTTTTTTACCATTGGATCATAAGAACCGATTCGTTCAATATGCCGCCCATCCCGCTTAGAACGGGCATCGGCAACAATGATCCGGTAATAAGGTTTTTTCTTAGCTCCACCTCGGGCCAATCGAATTTTTACCACAGTACTCTCTTGCATTTGAGGTTAAAAGTTAATGAGGCATCAAATTTTGCATCATTTGCATCGCTTTACGCGGGTTGGTTGTTTTCGACAATTTGTTCATCATTTTCCGCATTTGAGCAAACTGCTTGAGCAACCGATTCACATCGCGCACATGAGAACCACTCCCTTTGGCAATTCTGGCACGACGAGAGCCATTGATCAGATTATGATTTCGTCGTTCCTGGAAAGTCATCGAAGAAATGATCGCGTCGGTGCGTACCAATTGTTTTTCATCCGTATTCGCATTTTTCATCATTGAGGCATCCATCCCTGGTAACATGCCCATCAAATCTTTCAGAGAACCCATTTGGCGCATGGAACGCAGTTGAGCTTGAAAATCTTCTAGCGTGAATTCATTTTTTCTAATTTTCTCTTCAAGTTCTTGAGCTTTTTTCTCAGTGATATTGGACTGGGCTTTTTCAATCAAGCCAACCATATCCCCCATTCCTAAAATCCGGGAAGCCACCCGGTCGGGGTAAAACGGTTCCAAGTTCTCCAGTTTTTCGCCAACGGTAATAAATTTGATGGGCTTTTGCGTGATCGCACGAATCGAAAGCGCGGCTCCTCCGCGAGCGTCTCCATCCATCTTGGTCAAAATAATACCGGAAACCGCCAAGCGATCATTGAACGCTTTGGCCATATTGACCGCGTCCTGTCCCGTCATCGCATCTGCCACAAAGAAGATTTCATGTGGATTGACAGCGGCTTTGATCCGCTCCAGCTCTTCCATCAAAACATCATCGATATGCAGGCGCCCTGCCGTGTCGATCAAGGCATAATTGGCTCCCTGAGCTTTCGCTTCCGCAACTCCGGCCTGAACAATATCGACTGGATCTTGCTGAGTGGTAGCAGGGTAGTAAGGAAGTTCCAGCGTGTTGGCCAAAACAATCAATTGATCAATCGCCGCTGGTCGGTAAATATCTGCTGGAATGAGATAAGGACGATGCCCTGATTTTTGGCAAAATTTCGCCAACTTGCCAACTGAAGAAGTTTTTCCAGATCCCTGCAAGCCCACGAGCATAATGATCGTCGGTGTGGCCTCAGCCGTGATCAATGAAACATTTTTTTCTCCCATCATCTGAGACAGTTCATCATTGACAATCTTGATGAATTGTTGTCCAGGACTCAGACTCTCCTGAAGTTCTTCTCCAATCGCCCGCACTTTAACGGATTTCAAAAAGGCCTTGACCACCCGAAAATTGACATCCGCTTCCAGTAAAGCCATTTTCACTTCGCTCAAAGCAGTCGTGATATTCTCTTCGTTTAACCGCCCACGCCCTTGGAGTTTCTTGAAAGAATTTGTTAATTTTTGAGATAAATTCTCAAACATTTGTCTCTTTGAAAAATAGTGCTGGAAAATCTGACAAGAATGAGGATTTTTAAAAAAATTGTCAAGTTTTTTTAAGGAGACGCACAAAGAACGCGGCTTCCCTCACAGTAGGAGAAAATTGGGAAGAATTGAGGATCGCTAGGGAGCGTGGCTGGGATCAATGACAAGGTTCATGCCAACATTCATTTCTTTTAAGCGAGCAATCACAGGAACGAGAGCGCCATAGCGCATATTTTCATCAGCAGCGACATCCACATAGAGCGATTGAGGGTTTTTGTCCCCTTTCCATTCATCAATATGTTGCTTGAATTTGACGAGATTCACTCCGGTCAAATCGGAACCGATTTTCTGATCATTGATATAAATCACACCGGCTTGATCCAGCACAACACTCAAAGATTTATCATTAGACGCGCCATCTTTATTGTAGGAATCGTTAGGAAGATCCACCTGTACCATCTGAGTGATGATCGGAGCGGTGATCATAAAGATGACCAATAATACCAGGAGCACATCAACAAAAGGAGTGACATTGATCTCACTCATGGCTTCTTCATCCCAAGAGTTTGGAGTCATGAAACTACCCATTCCATCCGGTTACTCAATTCTAAAGAAAAATTCTGCATGGCCTCGCCTTGAACCCGTGCGACATTCCGGAAAAAATTGTAGGCAATCAAGGCTGGAATCGCCGCCAAAAGCCCGGCAGCCGTTGCAACCAGAGCTTCAGAAATTCCTGGGGCAACCACGGCTAAACTCGTCACGCCGCTCACCCCAATCCCTTGGAAAGCATCAATGATTCCGAGAACCGTGCCAAATAAACCGATAAATGGTGCAGAGCTGGAGATACTGGCCAAAGGGTTGAGTCGGTGATTGAGCAATCCATACTGCCTATTGATACTCCGATCCGAGGTTCGAGAAAGCCGCAGGTTCAAGCGGTCCAGAATTTCTTTAGTGGAGCGGTATTTGATTTGTTGCTCTTTGACCCTGTCTCGAAAACTGGTGATTTCCTGATAGCAGGCTTCAAAAATGCGAGCAAAGGGAGAATGCTGGAACTGGTGAGCTAAATTGTAAATCTGTTCCAGCTTTTTTTCTTTATGGAAAATCTGCAAAAACTCTTCATTTTCTCCCGATAATCGTCTCAATTGAATCCATTTGAGAATGATAATTGCCCAGGAGGTCGAGGACATGACCAACAGCGTAATCAACACCAAATAAGTGATCCCACTCCCCTGGAGAACAAGACCAATAATTCCTTTTTCGTCAAAGAGATTGACAATCGCTTGCATGCTTGATTAGGGAATGATTTAGAGGATCAAGAAAGACTTCTCTGAAACCTGAGCTTCAGAGAAGTTTGTCACTAGATGTGGGATAGATTAGAGGCGGGTGAATTCAACGCGTCTGTTGTTTCCATAACAAGTTTCATCACTACAACTGAGCCTCGCCGGACGCTCCTCCCCGAAGCTGATCACCGAAAGTTGTTCGAGATTGGCACCCAGTGCCGTCAAATAGTCCAGAACAGAATTGCCACGTCGTTCTCCGAGAGCCAAATTGTAATCATTGGCCCCTCGTTCGTCGGCATGACCTTCCAATTGAATGCGGACATTTGGATTATTTTTGATCCAATCCCAATTGTATTTCAGGTCTTCAATGAATTGACTCTGGATGTTACTTTTATCAAATTCAAAATAAATCACTCGCAACTCAAGAACCGGTTCTGGTTTTTGGACTAGCGGAGCCACTACTTTGGGTTTTTCTACTTTTTTAACACTCAACTGTGGCACCTTTTTTGGCTCATCAGGAGTCACTTTTTCTGGCACAGGGTTCACTGTTGGAGTCGAAGCTTCGACTTGCACCAGTTCGGGTTGCACTGGTTGCACCGGTTGCACCGGTTGCACGGCCTTTTCTGACTTGATGTCCGTTGTTTCTTCTTTTGCTTTGACCTCTTCTTTTGTTTCTTTTTCTGGCGTAGGAGAAACTTCTTCCGTTACTGTTTCACATCCCGCTATTGCCAATGAGAGTCCAAACACCATTGAAAAAATAAAGAATTTCACTTTCATGTCGCACCTTATATGAATAAATTTGCAATTGTCGTCTCATTTTTAGACGAACTTTTGATGATAAAGCTGATACAAGATTCTTACCAAAGCTTTATAAAAACTGACCTTTAAGGTGATTTACACCTCTTCTTAATCAGTAAACTGATGAAATTACCTCCTAGGTTATGGCATGTCATTAAGAAAAATTGAAGATAAATTTTCGATAATTTTGAATGCACAAGCAAAAAAAAGATGGACGACCCTTGGAATGATGGTTTTTCTGGGGGGAATAATCGCCGTTTGGATTGGATTTCGTTACGCGATATCCCTTTCACACCTTCATTTGGAATGGCTCGTCATTGCCGCCCTTGGCATGAGTGGTTGGTGTGGCTACCGCCAGCTAAAACTCATTGCTTTCATCCTCCTGATCGCAGGTTTTCTCTTAGCCTATCATTTATTTATCGAACTTCCTACCTGGCAAAACAAAATTCAAAACCTCTCCGGCACTTCTCCTGCCACATGGATTCGAGGCCGAATCATCCAAACGGATCAAAAAGGAAACATGATCGCTGTCCGTTTGGCGCTGGGAGAACTCTATGGATTGGGCGAATTTCAACGTTTTCCAGAAATAACCGTTCGTTTCCAACCTAAAAAATCATCAATTCCCTCTTTTTATCGTAATCGCACTATTCAAATCGGGGGGATTGTCGAAGGTGCGGAACTGCAAGCCCAACGTCTTACCGTTTCATTGAGGCAAGTTCTTTACCACACCAACCTTTCACCTCCACATCCGTGGTTATATTTTGGCCAAATCCAACACCAGCGCCTCAGACATCGTGCTTCTTTTTATTTAGCGGAGGATATTTTTGCCTTGTATTCGCCTCTGATTCTGGCGAAATCGGTTTATCGTTCGGAACCTGTTCAGTTATTCCGCGCCACCGGAATTGCTCATTTGTTGACGATCAGTGGTTTGCACATTGGTCTTTTATTTTGGTTGGGACTCCTTTTGTGCAAACAACTGGGGCGCCTCTCCGAACGACTCTTGCTCTGGGTCTATTTTCCTCAATTCTGCCAGGCGCTGACTTTGATTGCTTTGTGGTTCTATGTCACTTTGATCGCTTTCCCCATTCCCGCCTTGCGTGCCTTGGTGATGCTTTCTTTGCTCATGTTGATCCGTTGGATGGGACAAGCCCACGCCTCCATGTATGCCCTCTTGACCACCGCTTTTCTGTTTATCTGTTACGATCCCGCAGTCATTTATAATTTATCCTTCCAACTTTCGTTTATGGCGGTTTTATACATTTTGCTCGCCCTTCCATTTTCGTGGAGCACTTCCAGCGAGATTCCATTTTGGCAAAAAACAGCCCGAAACATAGTCAATAGCCTCTTGATCACCGGCAGTGTCCTGCTCGGCATTTGGCCCATTCTTGTCACTTCTTTCCAACAGCTTTCCTTGGAAGTTTTCTGGCTCAATTTGATCATGCTGCCCTTGCTGGCTTTTTTGATTTTGCCACTCTGCTTTATCGCGTTTTTCATCAGCATTCTGCATCTCAAAGCAATGCCCTATGGTTTCGTCGAAAGAAGGATGTTTCAAGTAGCAGAGTGGGTCTTGCAATTGTGGTTAGAGATTTTACGAATTGTCCATAGCTGGGGAGACTGGGCCACCTTTCAAATGGAACTGAATTGGCAAGGTTGGCACTATTTATTTTATTATTTCAGTACCTTTTGCCTTTACCTGATACTTGTCAGAAAGTTTGGATCCGCTTACCAGGAGCAACGATACTAGCTTGAATTAGTAGCCATTTTTTTTATCAACAACATTGCGTAAAGGTTGATTGTCGAGGTAGCGTTGCAAATTCTCAATAAAGACGGCAAGCATGCGCTCATAAAACGTTGATGAACCTCCGGCGTAATGTGCGGTGATGATCACATTTTTCATTTTCCAAAGAGGCGATGATGCTGGCAACGGTTCTTCATTAAAAACATCCAAGCCTGCTCCGGCGATTTGTTGGGTTTGTAAAGCCTGAATGAGAGCCTCTTCATTCACGGTTTGCCCTCTCCCGATATTGATGAAATAAGCCGATGGTTTCATCCGCTCAAAAAAAACACTCTCAATGGATTGATCCGTCGCTTGAGTCAGGGGTAAAGAATTGATGACAAAATCCGCATCAGGCAGCATTTCGTTGAGTTGCTCTACGCCAACCATTGTGTCTATATTCTCCCCAGGACGCTCCACATGCCTTCTCACCCCAATGACGTGCATATCCAAGGCTTTCGCAATTTTAGCCACGGAACTCCCAATCGCTCCCACTCCCAGCAGGAGTATCGTTTTTTCTGAAATTTCAAACATTGCGTCACCATCAAGTTTCGGCTGATCCCATCTTCCTTCACGCTGTGACAAAAAACTTTGTGGCAACCGCCTTGAAAACGAGAACAGCAAAGCAAAGATATGCTCTGCGATGGCTTTACAATGATTGTCAGACACATTTGTCAAAATAAAATCGGCGTTGCTGATATCTGGATCTTTCATGAGCCATTCTGTTCCGGTTCCAAATTGCTGATACCATTTTAGCTTTTTTGCTTTTTTGAGCAGTTTTCTAGAAACGAATCCAACAAGAATCTCAGCGTCTGGCAATAGTTGTTCTATCGTTTCTTTTTCATCGGTAATGACCACTTTATAATCCTTTGCAAAGCAAAGAATTTTTTCATGCTGTTCCTTTGAAATGTGATCCATCTTCGCTTTAATCAATATTGTAGACATAGACTCCTTTTTTTCAGTGGTTTTGTTTTTTAGCTGAGTTTCTTTTCATTCAGATGTGTTTCCTGATGAAAAGCAACGGCAATTTGCGCCCCGACTTTGGCATTGTTTTTTATCAAAGCAATGTTGCTTTGAAGACTTTTTCCTCCTGTTAAATCATTGATTCTATTCAATAAATAAGGGGTGACTTCCTTCCCCAAGATCTGCTTTGCCGTCGCTTCTTCCAGGGCTTGCTCGATGGCGTTTTGAATCACCGTTTCCTCCATCGCGTCTGCTTCCGGGACCGGGTTTCCGATGAGGATCCCTCCTTTTAATCCCAAATCCCGTTGGACTTTCATGAAGTGAGCGATTTCTTGAGAAGAATTGAGGAAAATTGGGGCTTCACAACCACTAATGCGGGTATAAAACGCCGGGAATTCTTTGGTCTGATACCCGATGACAGGCACCCCATAGGTTTCCAGAACCTCAAGAGTCCTCGGAATATCCAAAATCGCTTTGACACCCGCACAAACCACCGTCACATTCGTTTGAGACAATTCGATCAAGTCCGCAGAAATATCCATACTGGCTTCGCCTTTGCGATGGACTCCGCCGATCCCGCCTGTGACAAAAACCGGGATCCCAGCCAGTTGCGCGCAAATCATAGTGGCCGCTACAGTCGTCCCGCCATGTAATTTTTTGCTCAGCACCAAAGCTAAATCCCGCCGACTGACTTTGAGGATTTCCTCACTCTGAGTAAATATTTCCAATTCTTCGTTGTTCAGGCCGATCTTGATTTTACCATTCACAATCCCAATCGTTGCCGGGGTTGCTCCTTGAGCGCGGATGATCTCTCCGACGGCATCGGCTGTTTCAAGATTTTGAGGATAGGGCATGCCATGAGAAATGATGGTTGATTCCAAAGCCACCACCGGTTGTGAAGTTTTAAACGCCTCTTTGACTTCTGCTGAATACTCCAGCCCAGGTTTTTCATTCATCAATCATTTCCTTTTCTGTGACAATAATCGTTCAGATGTGAGTTCCGAAAATACGTTTTCTTCGGTTTGAATCGTGAGGGAGGCATTGCAGATTCCCATCTCGCATGCCTCAAAAAATGATAAATTTTGCCGCAAACCCCAGATCACTCCAGCCACTAAGGAATCTCCGGCGCCAGTGACATCTTTAACATGAACCGCAGGGGCTGGCAAAACTTCGCATTCCGTGGTTGTTGCCGCAAAAACCCCAGCACTCCCCAGGCTGATCACGATTTTTTTCAACCCTCGTTCCAACAAGCGTTTCCAAATTTCCTGACAAGATGCTATTCCCTGCCAAGAAACGCCGCTTAGTGCTTCGGCCTCGCGGATGTCAGGGAAGATAATTTCAACCCCATCCAACTGTTCTGGCAATTTGATTGCTTTAGGCGCAGAAACAGGATCCACGCACAACATGACCTGATCTTGCGCAGCTTTTTGAATCAACCATTGCAAACTTTCAGCAGGCAGATTCGCGTCGAGGAAAATCCATTCCGCGGTGGCAATTTGTGGCCACAATTCTGCTAGCCAACTGAGGGAAAAGTGGTCATAAATGGCCATATCCGCAGTGGCCAGTACCATTTCCCCATTGGGATTGTTCACGCAAGTATAATTGCCGGTTCTTTGCTGGGGCAATGTGCGGGAAAGTTGATAATCGATGCGAAGTTTCCGTAGGAATTTACAAAGCTGATCTCGCTCCTGATCCTCTCCGAACAAAGTGATCAAATCCACAGAGCATTGCAGGCGGGCGAGGTTCTCTGCCACATTGCGTGCCACACCTCCTGAAGAAAAAGAAGTCTCTGCTGGGTTTGAAGTCTGGTATTGCACAGGATTGCATAATTTGACTTTTCGATCAATATTGGCAGCACCAATACAAACAATTCTTTTGAAAGCGCGCTCCTCCATTTTCTGAAAACTCGTTAAACGTGATCCGTGTCTTTTTTTAAAAGCTCTCATAAAATAACCCATTGCTCTAGAGTGTCAATCTGAAAGCACGCGATTGCTTCTGCTTGATTTTTTTCTTGAGCGAGCCTTGCTTTTACGCTTCATTTGAGAGTAATCTCAAAGGGGCAAAATCTTTGATCGCATCGCTGTTTTTTGGGAAGAGCCATGGATTTGAAACAAATCATTGAATCACACTACAATCTTGGTGAAGTCCATTCCTCTGAAAAACTCGATAAAGGCTTAGTCAATACCAGTTATCTGGTTCAAACGATGGCTGGTAAAACAGTTTCAAAATATGTTTTAAGAAAATACAAAGCCGGGACTCCGCCTGCCAAAATTGATTTTGAACATGCCCTCCTGCAACATTTATCCGACAAGAATTTTTCGATTGCCTGTTCCCTCCAACCAACAAAGGAGGGGCAAACTTATTGGATAGAGCCACCGGCAACCGCTCAAGCTGGAAATGCGATTTATGCCGTTTTTGCTTGGCTTCCTGGCGAGAATCCTTATCGCTGGGACAATCCGAACTGTACGTTCAAAGAATTGAGCAATGCGGCAAAAACCCTGGCTCAGTACCATGCTCATGTTTCTGATTGGCGCCCTCTTGGAAAAGTTTCGCCTCCCCCGACCATTGAAATTTTGCCAGTGATCCAGGAAAATATTTCTGCTTATGCCGCCAACATTCCCCAAACCGATTTTGAGCACTACCTGCAAAAAAATCAGGGGGTGCTTCTGAATGCTCTGGAGCAACTCCGCCATGCCCTCAATCGGCAGGATTATAAGGAACTGCCCGCCTTAGCCATCCACGGCGATTATCACCCAGAAAACTTACTTTTCCTCAATCAAGAAGTGGTCGGAATGTTGGATTTTGACTGGGCAAAAATGGATGTTCGCGGTTTTGATGTCGCCTTTGCCTTGGTTTATTTTTGTGTCGGTTGGCAAAAAAAACAGGATGGAGCACTTGATTTGGTCAAAGTGGCTTTATTTTTGGAAAGTTATCAAAATGCTTTAAAAAATGATAAAAGCCCTGGCCCTTTGAATATTTTGGAGCGTGAATTTTTATTGCCTTTGCTCGAAGCCGCCAATCTTTATCTGTTGGCCTGGGGGCTGGAGGATTATGAAACCGCGCCAGAGAATTCCAAAAAATCCCTCGTTTATTTAAAACACAATGTTCAGCTCATCCGTTGGTTGAAAGACTCTCAGCATCAAGCCGCCTTGCGAAAAATCTTCAAATCCCTTCCCTAATTTGAATGATTGAACCGCAGCTCATCCTCGTCAAATTAGCGTTTCAAACGTTGTTTTATTTCGTTTGACAGTTCTACAAGAATGTGAGAATTACTCCTCTTTAATTCACGAACCCCTCCTCATGTCTTCTCCATTGGATATGTCTGTTGCTTGGTGATTTTGTGGAAATTGTCCGTATTCTATAGCCTTCATGTTTGCTTCCCTGGACCTGAAAAAATAGAGTTGTGCTTGAGAAGGATGGTTCTAGAAAGACAAAAAAATAATTCAGGAGATTAGATGGAAGATACGCTCCCAAAAGCTCTTTTGAAAAATGCCAAATTTTTATCGGATCGCCCCTCCATAAGAAAAAAAGAATTAGGAATTTGGCAAACCTGGACGTGGAGTGAGGTGGGTCAAGAAGTGCAAACCCTGGCCTGCGCCTTGGCCGCTCGTGGGTTTGAGCGCGGAGATAAATTGGCCATCATTGGGGACAATCATCCGCGACTTTATTGGGCGATGGCTGCCGCACAGAGCTTGGGTGGCATTCCAGTTCCGCTTTACCAAGACTCTGTTGCCCAGGAAATCGCCGTTGTTATGCGGGATGCGGAGCCTCGTTTTGCTATCGTGGAAAATCAAGAACAAACCGATAAACTTTTAGAAACAAAAGAGCAATGCCCCTCTTTACAAGAAATCATTTATGTATATAAAAGAGGGATGTTGCACTACACCGATTCGTTTCTCCATTCCTATGAAGATTTTGTCAAGATCGGCAAAGCATTTGATGCGAAAAATGCGGATTATTATGACCAGGAAGTCTCAAAAGGCAACGGGGACGATATTGCGATTATGCTCTACACATCGGGAACGACGGGAAAACCCAAAGGAGTCATGTTGACCTATGATAATTTAATAGTGACCGCGCAAAATGCGATTAAATTTGACAAATTGGATGCGGCTGACACGGCATTGGCTTATCTCCCCATGGCCTGGGTCGGTGATAATATGATTTCTTATGTTGAAGGACATCTGGCGGGATTTTGTATCAATTGCCCGGAAAGCGCGGATACGGTCATGTCTGATTTAAAAGAAATTGGCCCGACTTATTTTTTTGCCCCTCCTCGTGTTTTTGAAGGAATTTTATCTCAAGTCAGTATCCGCATGGAAGATGCCTCTTGGCTCAGTCGAAAATTGTATGCTTATTTTATGAAGGTTGCCCGGCGAGTGGGCGTGAACATTTTAAATGGAGCCTCTGTTTCCGGTCTCGACCGCTTCCTTTATCTGTTGGGAGGGTTTTTTATTTATGAACCTCTGAAAAATGCGCTCGGATTGAGTAAAATCCGTTTGGCTTATACCGGTGGGGAGGCTATCGGCCCTGATCTTTTTGAATTTTTCCGTTCTTTGGGCATCAACCTCAAACAGCTCTATGGTCAAACAGAAGCCTCCGTTTATGTCTGTTCTCAACCAGATGGCGAAGTCAGTTCAGACACCGTTGGGACTCCGATAGACGGGGTGGAAGTGAAGATCACAGACAAAGGGGAAGTCTTGTATCGCAGCCCTGGAGTCTTCCATTCTTATCATAAAAACCCGCAAGCAACGGCGGAGGCAAAAACCGCGGATGGCTGGGTTCGCACAGGGGATGCTGGCGTGATTGACAAAGCAGGCCACCTCAAAATCATTGACCGCGCAAAAGACATCGGGCAACTGAGTGATGGGACTTTGTTTGCGCCAAAATACATTGAAAACAAACTTAAATTTTTCCCTGTGATTCAGGAAGCGGTTGTTTTTGGCGCAAGTAAAGATTATACAACGGCGTTCATCAACATTGATTTAGACGCAGTTGGCAATTGGGCGGAACGGAAAAATATATCGTATTCGGGTTATACCGATCTTGCGTCTAAAAAAGAGGTTTACACGCTGGTTCAAGAGTGCATTGAGCAAGTGAACCATGATCTTGCCGATGATGAGAAACTCTGTAATTCACAAATCAAACGATTCTTGATTCTGCACAAAGAATTGGATCCGGATGATGGGGAATTGACTCGGACACGAAAAGTCAGACGTAAAACAATCAATGAGAAATATGAAGTGCTGATCGACACACTCTATTCGGATCGTGACCGCTGTGAATTTTCTTCTGAAGTCACTTTTGAGGATGGCCGCACGGGGATGTTGGCCGCTGAATTGAAAGTTCAGGATGCCTCGCGGTTCAATTTACAAAGCATGAAAGGGGCTGCATGATTCCAGCAGAGCAACCTGATAATCAACGACAAATCGGCGATGTTTATTTTCACGCTGATAATATCAGTCTCTCTTTTGGAGGGATTAAAGCCCTCATCGACGTGAGTTTCCAAGTGATGGAGCATGAGATTTTTGCCATCATCGGTCCCAATGGCGCCGGGAAAAGTTCGATGATCAATGTGATCAATGGGATTTACCACCCTCAAACGGGGGAAATTACTTTCAGAGGAGAAACTCGCCGTGAAATGGAAGTGCACCATTCAGCCGCACAAGGGATTGCCAGAACCTTCCAAAATATCGCCTTATTCACAGGAATGAGCACTTTGGACAACATCATGACAGGCCGAAACCTCATGATGAAATCGAATTTTCTTCAAAATGCTTTCTTTTTGGGCAAAGCGAAAAAAGAAGAGATGGAACACCGCGAAAAAGTCGAAGAAATCATCGACTTCCTCCAGATCCAAGCGATCCGTAAAACACCGGTGGGCAGATTGCCCTATGGCTTACAAAAACGAGTTGAATTGGGACGGGCATTGGCGGCAGAACCGAAATTGCTCCTGCTCGATGAGCCGATGGCTGGGATGAATGTCGAAGAAAAAGAAGACATGTGTCGCTTTATCCTTGATGTCAATGATGAGTTTGGCACTACCATTATCTTGATTGAGCATGATATGGCCGTTGTGATGGACATTTCTGATCGAGTAATGGTCTTAGATTATGGTCAGAAAATTGGTGAAGGCACCCCTGATGAAGTCCGTAAGATTCCGGCGGTTATTGACGCTTACTTGGGGGTTGCACACTGAATAAAATGAGGAGATTTGATGGCATTTTTTTCTACATTAACCGGTAAAATTGGCCTTGGAGCCGTTGGTCTGGCGATCCTTGTCGGGCTGACCTTGAATGTTGAGTACTTTTTTGAAGTTTTGGTAGCAGGGCTTCTCTCAGGAGTGATGTACTCCCTAGTTGCCATTGGTTTTGTGATCATCTTTAAAGCATCGGGGGTTTTCAATTTTGCTCAAGGCGCGATGGTACTTTTTGCGGCATTGACATTCGTCAGCATCCAGGAAATGGGCGTCAATTTCTGGGTGGCTTTGGCCTTGACGATGCTCGCAATGATCGTGTTGGGGTTTGGCATTGAAAGAATCGTCTTACGCCCTCTCGTCAATCAACCTTTGATCACGATTTTCATGGTCACCATCGGCTTGAATTTCTTTCTCGAAGGCTTGTCCCAAGCCCTCTGGGGTTCCGATGTTCACATTTTAGATATCGGGATTTCCGATGACCCTATTTTTCTAGGAGAAGTGCTTCCTTCCCTGGCAAACTTTGTCGGGGATGCCTTGATCAGTAAATTTGATTTATGGGCCGCGGTGATTGCCGCCGGGATGGTCATCGTGTTGGCCTTTTTCTTTAACAAAACAAAAATGGGGCGGGCGCTCCGTGCCGTTGCCGATGATCACCAAGCGGCGCTTTCTGTGGGAATTCCACTGCAACATGTTTGGGTTTTGGTTTGGGTCGTTGCGGGGTTTGTGGCCTTAGTGGCGGGGCTTATTTGGGGAGCGCGTTTGGGAGTTCAGTTTTCTCTGGTTCAATTGGCGCTCAAAGCGCTCCCTGTTTTAATTATTGGCGGCTTGACTTCGATTACCGGTGCCGTTGTCGGAGGGCTGATTATTGGAGCGAGTGAAAAGGTCGCTGAGTTTTATATTGGCCCTTTCTTTGGCGGCGGGATCGAAAATTTTTTCCCTTACGCGCTGGCATTGGCTTTTCTATTAGTCCGCCCTCAAGGATTGTTTGGGGAAATTGAGATTGAAAGGGTATAACTATGTTTTATCGTGAAACAGGGCAATTTAAAACCACCTACGCTTCCGATGAGGCGATCTTTCCGATCCGCCAAGATATTTGGGGAATCAGCGTGATTCTCTTCATTGCCTTTATCATGATTCCCCTGCTGGGAAACGAATACATCTTGGGAGCCATCATGATCCCGGTGTTGATATTTTCCCTGGCGGCTTTAGGTCTCAATATCCTCCTCGGTTATGCAGGACTCCTTTCATTGGGGTCTGGAGGCTTCATGGCAGTGGGGTGCTATACCGCCTGGAATATCTTGACTCGTTTTCCGCAAGTCCCTGTACCGATTGCCTATTTATTTGCCGGAATATCGGCGGCGCTGGTCGGCATCATTTTTGGCCTCCCCAGTCTCAGAATCAAAGGTTTTTATTTAGCGGTCGCGACTTTAGCATCCCAATTTTTTATTGAGTGGGTCTTCACTCACATTGCCTGGTTTTATAACTACTCCACCCAAGGATCAATCACCTTTCCCACTATTTTGTTATTTGGCTTCAAATTTGATACGCCGCAATCTCGTTATCTATTCACCCTAACCATTGTTGTTTTGATCGCGTTTCTTTGCAAAAATATGGTGCGCACCAGAACCGGGAGAGATTGGATGGCAATCCGAGATATGGACATTGCCGCAGAAGTCATTGGCATCCCTCTCTTGCGGACAAAACTGCTCGCTTTCGCCGTCAGTTCTTTTATTTTAGGGATTGCCGGGGCGCTTTGGGGACAGGTATTTCTCGTGACATTGGAAACTGACACATTTGATCTGACCCGTTCTTTCAGCATTCTTTTCATGGTCATCATTGGGGGCTTAGGGTCGATTATGGGTTCCTTTATTGGAGCGGCTTTTATTGTCTTAGTGCCAATCCTGACCAGTATCATCGGCCATACGATCTTTGAAGGGATTGTCACGCAACGGATTCTTTCAACCATGGAAGTCTTGATCTTTGGAGCGGTCATTATTTTCTTCATTATTGTCGAACCTTTGGGCTTAGCTCGCATCTGGCAGGTTGTGAAGGGAAAGTTTCAAGTGTGGCCATTCCCCCCACGCTAATGGAGCGGTTGCCCGCAGTTCTCAGTCAAGTGCCGCTGAGAGCTTTCTTGTCCTGGAGGGGGATTTCTAACTTCAGGTTAATCATGCCCAGCTTGGGTGAAACATAAATCGAGGAAAAGATTATGCGACTAAAAAAATTCTTGATGATGCTGATTGCGATATCGTTTATTGGCGGATTCTTTGCGGTATCCTCAGTTTCTGCTGATGAACAATATTTTCCAGTCCCTGGCTATCGAGTGGGGCCTTATGCCCCGGGAGGAACCGGGTTGCTCGCTGGGATTATTGACTATTTCAAGATGCTCAATGAAAGAGATGGCGGCATCAACGGGGTGAAGCTCGTTTGGACAGAATGTGAGACTGAGTACAAAACAGACCGTGCGGTTGAATGTTATCAACGTTTAAAAAAAGGGGCATCGATGATCAACCCTTTCAGCACCGGAGCGACTTATGCCCTCATTGAACCAGCCACGAAAGATCAAGTCCCGATTCTCTCTTTAGGCTATGGACGAACCGATGCCTCAGATGGTCGAGTGTTTCCTTATGTTTTTCCAATGATTACGAATTACTGGAATCAAAATACCGCTAAAATCAAATTTATTGGCATGAAAGAAGGCGGGATGGATCAACTGAAAGGGAAAAAGATTGTCAACTTACACCACGGTTCCGGTTACGGTCGAGAAACGATTCCGATCTTAAACATTCAGGCTGAAAAATATGGTTTCACAGTAAAGCATGTTGAAGTCCCTCATCCGGGAATTGATCAGCAATCACAATGGTTGCAAATCAGAAAACTGAAGCCGGATTGGGTCATCTTGAGAGGCTGGGGAGTGATGAATCCAACGGCCATTAAAACCGCCGCAAAATTCCGTTTTCCAAGAGATCATATGCTCGGTGTTTGGTGGAGTGGCGCTGAAGAAGATGTCAAACCGGCAGGAAAATCTGCGATTGGCTATTATTCCGCTGGTTTTCATCCAAGTGGTTCTAATTTTCCCCTTCATGCTCAGTTAAAAAAGCATGTGTATGATAAAGGAAACGGAGACTTAAAAGACCCCAACCGCTTTGGAACGATTTATCATAATCGTGGGATCATCACGGCGATCATCATGGCCGAATCCGTCCGCACCTCGATGGCAAAATTTGGCAATAAAACCATGACTGGATCTCAAATCCAGTGGGGGATGGAACACCTGAATATTGATAATGCGCGCCTCAAGGAATTAGGGGCTGTCGGTTTTCTGGCTCCTCTCCAAGTGACTTGTGCTGACCATGAAGGGGGCGGCGGTGTCAAGTTCCAACAATGGGATGGTGACAAGTGGAATGTCGTCTCTGATTGGATTGCGCCGGATCATGCGCTGACCCGACCTCTCATTGAAGCATCGGCCGCAAAATATGCTAAAGAAAAAGGACTCACTCTGCGTTCATGTACAGAGTGATTTTTTGATCATTTCAAAGCAGGTGGTTTTTCAAAATCACCTGTTCCCCATCTTTTATTGCCTTTAGAGAATTGTATGAGTGCCTCGCCTGAATCCATTGTTTCTGTCAATAATATTGAAGTCATCTATAATAATGTCATCCTGTCTTTAAGAGGGGTTTCCCTTGAAGTTCCTCAGGGCGGGATTGTCGCACTGCTGGGAGGCAATGGTGCCGGTAAAAGTACCACCCTCAAAGCGATTTCGTGCATCCTCAGTGGTGAAAGAGGCGAAGTGACTAAAGGAACAATCGAATTTAAAAAGGAACGTGTTGATAAATTGACTGCCGCTGATTTGGTCAAACGCGGGTTGATTCAAGTGATGGAAGGCCGGCATTGTTTTGAACATTTGAGTGTCGAAGATAATTTACTCACAGGCGCTTATACCCTGAAAGGAGGGCGCCCAGCGATCAAAGCAGGCTTAGAAAAAGTTTACGAATATTTTCCTGGCCTGAAGGATCGCCGCAACAACTTAGCCGGATTCACATCCGGGGGAGAGCAGCAAATGATTGCGATGGGGCGTGCGCTGATGTCAAATCCGACCATGCTTTTATTAGATGAACCTTCGTTAGGACTGGCTCCAATTCTTGTCGAGGAGTTATTTGAGATCATCAAGTCGATGCGAGAAAAAGAAGGACTCAGTGTTCTTTTAGCTGAGCAAAACACCAATATGGCGCTCAAATATTCCGACTATGGGTATATTTTAGAAAATGGCCGCATCGTGATGGATGGGAATGCTCAGCATCTCAGTGAAAATGAAGATGTCAAAGAATTTTATCTTGGGCTTGGTGGCGAAGGAAAAAAGAATTTCCGAGACGCAAAACATTACCGCCGCAGAAAACGTTGGCTTGCCTGATTCTCCCCCCCCCTTTGCGGAAACTCATCCAAAGAGCGTTTCTCCCAATCCCTCATGATTGCATCTTAAAACCTTCAAAGGCTTTCAGCAAGCGAGGCTAAAATCTCACGCCCGCCGCCGTCCAGGATTTTTTGAGCCACCAGTTGGCCTAGCTGTTCGGCTTGATGACGAGGCGCAGAGGCTTGATGGCGGATGACGAGGCTCCCGTCTAGTTTGGCGGTGAGGGCTGTCAGGGTTAATTGATCCTGCTCAACGGAGCAAAACCCGGCGATGGGAATTTGGCAATTGCCTTCCAACGCACTCAAAACCGTGCGCTCGGCTCGGATGCAATCCGCCGTGTCAAGATCTTGCAAATGCTGGAGACGCGATAAAGTTTCAGCATCCCCGACACGGGTTTCAATCCCAATCACCCCCTGAGCAATCGCCGGGAGCATGATCGCAAAGGGAAGTTCTTGCCTGATCTGTTCCTCCCAGCCAAGACGTTTCATCCCTGCCACGGCCATCACTGCCGCATCATATTCTCCGCCCCGCACTTTATTCAAGCGTGTGTCCACATTGCCTCGCAGGTTCTTGATCTGCAAATCCGGGCGATAGGCCCTCAGTTGGGAAGCGCGACGCAGAGAGCTGGTGCCAACAATAGCGTTTTGAGGCAATTCATCCAAACTAGCGGCATCGGGAGCGATCAAACCATCGTGAGGTGTTTCGCGAGTGGTGATGATTGAAATTTCCAAGCCCTCCGGTAACTCGGAAGGGACATCTTTCATGCTGTGAACGCACATGTCCGTTCGATGCGCCATCATCGCGACTTCTAGTTCTTTGATAAACAACCCCTTGCCGCCAATTTCTGACAAAGGGCGATCCTGAATTTTATCTCCTTGGGTTTTAATGATCACAAGCTCAATCGCCACTTCTGGATACTGGGCTAGAATCTGGTCACGAATCCAATTTGCTTGCCAGAGAGCCAACTGACTGCCCCGTGTACCAATTCGTAATGAAGGCATAAATGGTTATCAAGAATGAGGTTTGGATTTTTGCAAAAGTTTGAGTTTAGGAGGCGCAACGGGTTCTTCCATAGGCAGTTGAGGCGGAGCCAATTCAAACAATTGGATCAGAGAATCTAGGTAAAGGTGGCCATCGTCCTGGTGGCTCAATTGCCGTAAATTGTGAGAGGGTTTGTGGAGGAGTTTATTGATCAAAGTATGCACCAAACGTTCGATTTGTTGTTGCTGTTCAGGAGGCAAATTATTCAATTTTTGAAGCGTTTTTTCCAATTCTGCCGCGCCTGTTTCATGAAACGCTTCTCGCAAGGCACGAATCATTGGCACGGAAGAAAGATTTTTGAACCATGATTGTAGTTTTTCGGCTTCTTCTTCTAAAATATGTTCAGCAATTTCTGCTTCCTGCTCCCGTTCTTTGCGGTTGTTGTCAACCACATTTTGTAAGTCATCAATGTCATATAAATAAACATTCGGTAAATCATTCAAGCGCGGGTCAATGTCACGGGGGACGGCAATGTCGATAAAAAACATCGGATTGCCTTTCCGCCTTTTGATACATTGCTTGACGGTCTCATGCGTAATAATAAAGTGCTGAGCGCCTGTCAAACTAATGATAATGTCGGCACTACCGAGATAATCCGAAAGCTGTTCAAACTGGATTGCCGATCCCTGGTACTGTTCAGCCAGCGCCACCGCATTGGCAAACGTGCGATTCGTCATCAACAATTTGGAAACACCATATTTCATGAAATGTTTTGCGGCCAGCTCCGCCATTTCTCCTGCCCCGACAATCATGATGGTTTGTCGAGAAAGATCATTGAAAATCCGTTTGGCCAACTCCACGACAGCAAAACTGATGGAAACCGCGTTGCGCGAAATCCGAGTCTCTGTCCGAATGCGCTTTGCTGCGGAAAATGCACGGGGAAACAAACCTTTGAAAAACGAGCCCACCGTTCCATTTTCAAGGCATTGTCGGTAGGCTTCTTTCACCTGTCCATTGATTTGAGATTCGCCCACAATCATCGAATCCAAACTGGCAACCACCCGAAACAGATGCCGAACCGCTTCAATGTCATAGGCTTGATAAGACATTTCTGCCAAATTCGGAATGTTGAAATGCTCCGTCAGTTTTTGTTGGATTTTGGGAACGGTTTCCTGAGGATTTGAAGCGACACAATAAAACTCTGTCCGGTTGCAAGTGGACAAAACGACGAGTTCCTGAAGTTCGGCTTCATCAAATAAGATTTTGGCAAACGCCAGTTGTTGAGCAGGCGGAAGCACCAATTGCTCTCTGATTTCAAGAGGGGTTTCTCTAAAATTCCACCCGAGTACGGCAAATTTCATAAAATTTTCACAATTTGGCTCAATAATTGATTTAATTTGCTCACAATAAGTTGTTTAATTCTGCTTGTTCAGATAAGATTTAACCCCTTTGCGCATTTTAATCAAATCTTAAATCAATGAGACCATGACCGATTTTTTCTCAAAATGGATCACTCCTGACCAAATGACCGTCCTCCGAGTGGTCCTCATTCCGGCAATCTACCTCCTGATTTTGTTAGACACAAAAATGTTGCTTGTCGCGGCCTACTTGCTTTTTATGATCGCTTGTTTCACGGATTATTGGGATGGCGTGCTGGCACGTCATACCGGAAAAACGACAGATTGGGGGAAATTGCTGGATCCCATTGCTGATAAAATTCTCATCACCTCTCTGCTGGTTTTGCTGGTTTCTTTAGATCGAGCACCAGCGTATTTGACGGTACTGATCATTGTTCGGGAATTTGCCATTTCCGGATTGCGCTCTATTGCTGCGGTCAAAGGGATTGTGATTGCGGCGAGTTCTGGAGGAAAAATCAAAACCATCTCTCAAATGTTTGCGGTGGGTTTTTTGATCCTCCATTATCCTACCTGGGGAATTCCCTGTCATGAAGTCGGCCTTGTCATTCTCTGGATTGCCACTGCTATTTCAATCTGGAGTGGCCTGAAGTATTTTATGGCCTACTACGAAACCAACCCCGCTGAATCTCAAGCTTGAAACGTAGTTTCTTGCAGAATGATGAGCCTGACGGACAACGCATTTTAAAAAAATTATCATTCCTGTTGATGTTCCGTAAAAATAGTTAGAAGATCTCTCTATCTCTCTATCTCTCTATCTCTCTATCTCTCTATCTCTCTATTCTAAACTGAGTTCAACGAGTTTTTATAATCAATTCCGTTGGATCGCGCATTTTGAGGAAGAATGCTTTGGCTGGTTTCAAACCCACTTGAAGACTATCAAACAAAAGAAAAAGGAAAGAATCAAGGCTCCCCAGAGCGGATCACCGAATATCCCCAACCACCCCAAATGAATAAAGCCGGTCCCTAACCAGGAAATGAAGAGCCGATCCCCGCGGGTTGTATCCAATCCGAGAATCCCTCGACGTGGATCACCACCAGGACGATACTTTTCCCAAAGTCCCATGCTCGCAATCGAAAGTACGACCGCAATAAAAAAAGCCGCGGTTGGCCAAGTCCAGGCCATCCAGGATAATCCCATAATACTCCCTCATCTTCAGACACGCCCTAAAGCAAATCCTTTTGCAATGTAGTGTCGGACAAAAT
>WASW01062239.1_pt1 | contig 48820 bp, 44 predicted proteins | sample 5698521 | NCBI WGS metagenome assembly WASW01 (sample SAMN11175560, study PRJNA528189) | sponge metagenome | isolation source: marine sponge | host: Leucetta | place: Antarctica: Western Antarctic Peninsula, King George Island | collected 2013-01
AAACATGCGGCCGTAAATGGGTTCTGCATCAGTTGATGTTTGCCCCGAAGAGACATCAATAATATCAACCCCCGCCTCAATAAACATCCGAGCAACCTGAACGGCGTCTTCTGGCGTAATACCATCATCACCGACCCAATCGTTCGCAGAAATACGGACAGACATCGGTTTTTCATCTGGCCACGCCGTCCGCATCGCACCAAAGACTTCCAAAGGGTAACGCATACGGTTTTCAAGATCTCCGCCATATTCATCATCACGGACATTGGATAACGGCGAGATGAATGAGGAAATCAAATATCCGTGCGCAGCATGCAGTTCGATCATATCAAAGCCGGCACGCTCCGCCTTTTGGGTTGCCGCGACAAACTGGTCCCTGACCCTATCCATATCACTGCGGTCCATAGCCTTCGGGACCGCGTTATTTGGTGACCATGGGACCGCTGATGCTGATATCAGGGGCCAATTATCCTCCGCTAAAGGCGCGTCCATCTTCTGCCAGCCCAGCTGAGTGGACCCTTTGCGTCCCGAATGGCCAATCTGGCAGCACATTTTTGCTGAGGTTTCATCATGCACGAATTTGGTCAGCCTGGCCCACGCTGCTTCATGTTCGGGCGTATATAATCCGGTGCAGCCAGGCGTAATTCGCCCTTCAGGACTAACGCAGGTCATCTCACTATAAACCAGGCCGGCACCCCCTTTTGCCCGCTCTGCATAATGCACAAAGTGCCAGTCCGTGGGACAACCGTCGACGGCTTTATACTGAGCCATCGGCGAGACAACGATCCGGTTTTGGACCTCCATATCTCGCAAATTAAACGGCGTAAACATCGGCGCCTTACCTGAACCAGATGGCTCGCCAGCTTTCGTTTGAAACCAGTCTTCTGCGCTCTCCAGCCACTCTTTATCGCGCACGCGCAGGTTTTCATGACTAATGCGTTGCGAGCGGGTCAGAAGTGCATAGTTAAATTGTACGGGATCAAAATCGACGTAACGCTCGGCATCCTCAAACCATTCCAGTGAATTGCGCGCGGCTGATTGTAATCTCAATACTTCTAATCGGCGCTCTTCCTGATAACGCTCAAATGCCATCTTCATTGAGCTTTCACTATGCAGGTAAGACGCTAGTGATATTGCACTATCAAATGCCAACCGTGTCCCGGACCCTATTGAAAAATGTCCGGTCGCCGCTGCATCACCCATCAATACGACATTCTCAGAATACCACTTTTCACATATCACCCGAGGAAAATTCATCCATACCGCGGATCCGCGCAAATGGTCCGCATTTGATATCAGTGAATTACCATCCAGATAATTGGCAAAGATGCCTTCACAGGTCCGAATGGTTTCTTCCTTGGACATATCTTCAAACCCAAATTTGTCCCATGTCTCGTTGCTGCATTCGACAATTACTGTCGCCGTATCATCATCAAACTGATAGGCGTGCACCCACACCCAGCCATGCCTTGTTTTTTCAAAAATGAAGGTAAAGGCGTCGCCGAATTTCTGGCGGCTACCAAGCCAGATAAATTTGCATTTCCGAACGTCGATATCGGGTTTAAAGTCCGATGAATATTCATTGCGTACGGAAGAGTTAATGCCATCGCAGGCAACTACCAGGTCAAATTCGGATTTGTATTCTTCTGCGGATTTGAACGCCGTTTCAAACCGCACTTCGACGCCAAGTTCCTCTGCGCGCTTTCGCAGAAGAATCAGCATTTTTCGGCGCCCGATACCGGCAAAACCATGCCCGCCCGAAATCGTACGATGGCCTTTATGGTGAACTGCAATATCGTCCCAATAGACAAAATTTTCGCGGATTACCTCTGCACTGACCGGATCATTTTTAACCATATTGGCAAGCGCATCATTGGACAGAACGACGCCCCATCCAAATGTATCGTCAAATTTGTTACGTTCGACGACAACGACTTCGTGCGCGGAATCTCTCAGTTTCATGCTGATTGCAAAATACAGTCCGGCGGGACCACCACCTAAACATGCTACTTTCATGGCGCACGCCTCCTGCCGTTGTTCATTCAACAGGAAGATTATACGGGCGAAATTATTTTATTTCAATTATAAAATGTTTAAGCTTAAACTAAAAATACCCATACTAAATCATATACACATCGTACCGTGTCGTTTTGCCGATAATTTGGTGTGACGGTGCACGAACCCCGTCTATGGGATTAGCCCGCATTGGCCATTTTAAAACCACACGCTTTCGGGCGCAATCCAGCGCGACCTGCATCAACTGAGTACTGTCTTCATCAGTGCCGACGATTTCTCTGATCAACCGCATTTCGTTTTTTACCAGCGCAGAGTTTTTCCTCGGCGGATGCATGGGATCGATCAAAATCACTTCAGGAGAGAGGTTTGCCAACAGGTCTTTGGCATCCCCAAGAAGCAGTGTCATACGTGCAATAACATCGCCAACATCGCCGTCCGCATTCCGCGCTCGAGCAAGACCCTGATTTAAAATCCGGTGCATTTCCGGGGAGCGCTCAATCAAAGTTACCTCTGCCCCTAGTGACGCCAATAAAAATGCATCCCGGCCGAGACCAGCTGTTGCATCAACGATTGATGGCGTTTTACCACCCTTCATTCCAACCGCTTTGGGAAGTGCCTGACCACGCCCACCGCCAAAACGGTGCCGGTGGCCAACAGACCCGCCGACAAAGTCGCAGATCAGATCGTTACGTGCAGGTAAATTCTCTTCGCCTGACATTCGTTTCCTTATCAGTGTCGCCGCGGCGGAGTTTGATCCGTTCGCCTAACCTGAACGTTGACCCGACGGACGCCCTTTACGATGACCGCCACTTTTCGATTTACTGCCATGAGATTTCGGCTGATTGATACGGCGGTTGGGTTTGTGTTTGCCAGAATTTGCATGGCGTTTCGGTGCGCCGGATCGTGGATTGGTTTTCGCATCCTTCGCGTCTTCATCATCAAAAACCGCTTCCATCCCCTCAAAATGATAAGGGTGGTCAATCATTAACGGTACGTTCTGACGAATGGTTTTTTCGATATCACGCATAAATGACCGTTCTTCATGGTCGCAAAAAGACAAAGATACCCCCGCCGCGCCAGCACGTGCCGTACGGCCAATGCGGTGTACATAACTTTCGGGCTCATTAGGAATTTCATAATTGATAACGTGCGTAACCCCTTCAACGTCAATTCCCCGCGCTGCTACATCCGTGGCAACCAACGCCCGAATTGACCCTGAGCGAAATTCGTTTAAGGCTTTCTGGCGCGCATTTTGCGATTTATTACCGTGAATAGCACTTGATGAAACACCCAATTGTTCAAGATGTTTGGCAACCTTATTTGCGCCGTGTTTGGTCCGCGTAAAAATCAATACCCGCTTGATGTCCTCATCTTTCAAAACATGGGCCAACAAGTTGCGCTTGCGGCCTTTTGGCACCATCAGAACATGCTGATCAACTTTTTCCACCGTTGTCGCCGTTGGCGCTACATCAATCCGAACCGGGTCTGTCAAAATTCCGTTGGCAAGATCTTCAACACTTTTTGGCATTGTTGCCGAAAATAATACCGTTTGGCGTTTTCTCGGTAGGCGTTCGATAATTCTTCGAATGTCCTTGATGAATCCCATATCCAGCATACGGTCAGCCTCATCAAGCACCAGCACTTCAACATACTTGAGCGTGATATGGCCCTGGTTCATCAAATCAAGCAACCGCCCTGGGGTGGCCGTTAAAATATCAACACCATGACGCAGGGATTTGATTTGCGGATTTGCCGACGCGCCGCCATAGACCAGCGACGTTCTGAAATGAAGGTGCTGAGCGTAGGTTTTTACATTATCGGAAATCTGCACAGCCAGTTCCCGAGTCGGTGCAAGTATCAATGCCCGGGCAGTTTGCGGTGTACGTTTACCTTCGCCTTTCAAGAGGTTTTGAATGATGGGTAGCGCGAAGGCCGCAGTCTTCCCCGTGCCGGTCTGCGCGACACCAATCAGATCCTGTCCCGCAAGAATACTGGGAATAGCCTGACTTTGGATCGGCGTCATTTCCGTATACCCACTCTCTTCAACCGCACGAAGTATAGGTTTACGCAAACCGAGATCAGAAAATTTATTCATGAGATGTTTCCAGCTTTCAAAACCATTGGACTGTTATTAAGCCGATTTTTTGACAAATTCAGTCAAGATCACAATTTGTTGGCCATTGACCCGGCCTTCAATGTGTCCTGCGTTATCCGGCACCAATGAGATGCCGCGAACAGCCGTTCCGCGCTTGGCCGTAAACCCGGCCCCCTTCACATTAAGGTCTTTAATTAAAGTTACAGTATCACCAGCCGCCAGTCGGGCGCCATTGCTATCGAGATGTTTAATAGAAACATCATCGCCGCCGACTTCGGCTGATGCTTCAGCCCAAGTTTGAGTATCGTCTTCCAAATACAGCATATCCAATAAATCCGCAGCCCAGCTCTCTGAACTGAGCCGTTTTAACATCCGCCATGCAATAACCTGTACGGCGGGCACCGGCGTCCACATACTATCGTTAAGGCAACGCCAATGATGAACATCAATACGTTTGGTTTTTTCGATTTGGTCACGGCATGTTGTGCATATTAAAATACACTGATCGACACTTCCGTCCGGCTCGGGGGGTATTTCAAATATCGCCAGCGATTCTGTAGCGCGGCACAATTCGCATTTTGAACCGCTTCTCGAATTCAGGTCTGATTCTAAAGTCATTCTACTTTGGTTCTCAATTTTCATACTCAAAAGCGCGTTGGCGCGCACCCTAACAGTTCGGGCACGCCCTTGCCATACACCTTACGAGACTACAAATTAGGACTTTTCCGGGTTAATACTGGGCGGGAAAACGAAAAATCAACACCATTTTCTGCCTGAAGCACATTTTCGAGAAAAAGCCTTCGATACCCTGTTATATCCCTGTCGATATCAAATGTTTTTTGCTCACCTGCACGGCGATCCAGCTCATCATTCTCGACATTTAACGTCAGCATCCGGGTTGAAACTTCCAATGTAATTGTATCGCCGTTCTGCACGAGCGCGAGCGGTCCTCCAATAGCGGCCTCGGGACTAACGTGCAGAATTATCGTCCCTGACGCCGTCCCACTCATGCGACCATCTGAAATACGGACCATATCCTTGACCCCTTGGCGGGCCAGTTTTTGCGGAATAGGAATTAGCCCTGCTTCCGGCATGCCCGGCGCACCTTTAGGACCAATATTCTGAAGCACAAGTATATCATCAGCGTTGACGTCAAGGTCGGGATCATCAATCCGGTTGGCAAGATCCTCCAGTGACGAAAACACGACTGCACGCCCAGTATGGGACATCAGCTCGGATGACGCTGCAGACTGTTTAATAATAGCTCCGTTCGGCGCGAGGTTTCCTTTCAGGAAGGCAATTCCCCCTTCCTTGAAAACCGGATCATCACACGAACGGACAACATCCTGTGGCCACCACTCGGGTGCTTCATCAAGGTTTTCTCCAAGTGATTTTCCGTTAATTGTCATTACATCAAGATGAAGCAGGGGCCGGATTTCACTCATAATCCGTGGCAACCCGCCGGCTCGGTGCAAATCATCCATATAGTGCTGACCGGATGGTTTCAGATTAACCAGAACCGGCGTCGTCCGTCCCATTTCATCGAACGCTTCTAAGTCAATATCAATACCCAGGCGTCCGGCCATGGCGGTAATATGGATAATCGCATTGGTCGATCCGCCGATCGCGAGTAATATCCGAAGCGCATTTTCAATTGCCTGCGGCGTCATGACCAGATCTGGCGTGATTTTCTCGGCCGCAATTCGCACCGCCTCGGTTCCTGTTTGCTCAGCAATCCGGCGGCGCTCTGCAAGAACGGCAGGCGCACTTGCTCCGCCCGGCACCATCATCCCCATCGCTTCCACCATAAGCGCCATGGTGCTGGCCGTACCCATGACCCCGCAGGTGCCGACTGACGGCACCAACTGATCATTCACCTCAGAAATTTCCTGATCATCAATGTCGCCGGCGCGGTAACCGGCCCAAAAACGGCGGCAATCGGTGCACGCCCCAACCCGCTCCCCGCGGTGCGAGCTGGATAACATTGGCCCCGTGACCAATTGAATAGCCGGTACTCCAGCGCTGGCAGCACCCATGAGTTGCGCCGGAACAGTTTTATCACAGCCACCGAGCAACACGACTGAATCCATAGGCTGAGCCCGGATCATTTCTTCGGTATCCATGGCCATCAGATTGCGCAGATACATGCTGGTTGGATGCGCAAAACTTTCGTGCAGAGAGATGGTCGGAAACTCGATTGGCAGCCCCCCCGCAAGCATCACGCCGCGCTTTACTGCTTCAATCAATTCAGGGATGTTGCCATGGCAGGCATTATATCCGCTGAAGGTATTGGCAATGCCGATGATCGGCCGCGATAATGCGTCGTCACTTAAGCCCAACCCTTTAATGAAAGCCTTGCGGAGAAACATGGAAAACCCGGCATCACCGTAATTGGTCAGCCCGCGCTCCATCCCCTTTTTATCTGACATTTATAACGCGCCCCTCAAAAAATATCCGGCTCACCGGTGGCTGCACCAAAAGACGTTTCCATAAAGTCAAAATCACAGCCATCTGACGCCTGGGAAATGTGTTTTGAAAATATATAACCGTAACCGCGCTCAAATCTGGACGGCGGCGGTGCCCAGGAATTTCGCCGGGTTTCAATTTCTGCATCAGATATATTGAGTTGAATTAAACGGTTTTCAACGTCAACCGTAATCATGTCTCCGTTTTCAACGAATGCCAGCGGGCCGCCAACATAGGCTTCCGGAGATACGTGCAGCGCACAGGCACCGTAACTGGTGCCGCTCATCCGCGCATCGGAAATACGCATCATGTCGCGGATACCCTGCTTCACCAATTTAATAGGGATTGGCAACATCCCCCATTCCGGCATACCCGGCCCACCTTTCGGTCCTGCATTACGAAGGATCAGAATATGGTCGGCTGTTACGTCCAGATTTTCATCATCTATTGCCGCCTTCATTGAAGGGTAGTCATCAAACACAAGTGCCGGGCCGGTGTGTAGTAGAAACCGTTCGTCCATTGCCGAAATTTTCATGACACAGCCATCCGGAGCCAGGTTTCCTTTTAATACGGCCAGCGCCCCGGTGGCGCAAATTGGGTTATCCAAAGTTCGAATAACATCGTCATTATATACGGCGGCATCTTCGATGTTCTCACCAATGGTTCGGCCGTTAACAGTCATACAGGTAAGGTGGAGGTGTGGGCTCATACGGTTAAGCAGGGCGCGTAATCCCCCTGCAAAATAAAAATCTTCCATTAAATATTTGTCGCCGTTTGGACGTATATTAGCGATAACGGGAACTTTGCGGCCAATTTCGTCAAAGTCGGCCAAATCGACGTCAACACCAGCGCGTCTTGCGATCGCGACAACATGGATGATGGCATTGGTCGAGCACCCCATGGCCATGGCGGCAGAAATTGCATTTTCAACCGATGCTCGTGATAGAATTTTTGATGGCGTCAGATCTTCCCAGACCATCTCAACGGCGCGGCGACCGGTGCCTGATGCCAGTCGAATATGATTGGCATCAGCAGCCGGAATTGACGCGCCTCCCGGAAGTGTAAACCCCAAAGTTTCGGCGATGGATGTCATTGTGCTGGCCGTTCCCATGGTCATACAATGCCCGTTTGAACGCGCAATGCCGTGCTCAACTTCCGTCCAGTCCTGTTCGGTAATGTTTCCAGCGCGGCGCTCATCCCAATATTTCCAGGCGTCCGAGCCGCTTCCCAAAGTCTGGCCTTTCCAGTTACCACTCAGCATCGGACCTGCGGGGAAAAAAATGCTGGGAAGCTGGGCACTGATCGCGCCCAACAATAAACCTGGCGTCGTTTTATCACAGCCGCCCATCAAAACCACACCGTCAATCGGGTGCGAACGGATCAGTTCTTCGACTTCCATGGCAAGAAAATTACGGTACAGCATGGTGGTCGGTTTAACGAAGTTTTCAGATAGCGACATTGCCGGCAGTTCAATGGGGAACCCGCCTGCCTGAAGGACGCCGCGTTTGATGTGTTCGGCGCGATCTTTAAAATGGGCATGGCACGGGTTGATGTCGGACCATGTATTAATAATTCCGATTATCGGTTTGCCGCCCCAGTCTTCAACATCATACCCCATCTGCATAATACGAGACCGATGACCGAACGCGCGCAAATCATCCGCGCCAAACCAGCGGCGGCTTCTCAGGTGTTCAGCAGTAATTATTTTGCTCAAGATATCCTCATTATTCCAAGCCGCACCTCCATTTTGCCCGTATCGCGGATCAATGGAACCCCTAATTACAGAGTTTCCTGTTGACCCTCCCTTCCCAGGTCACCACATTCCGCTGAACATGTTCCCAATGGATTATTAATATGTCAAATACAGCAAAATAATTTACATACATTTATATACCGAGCCCATTTGCTTCTGGATAAGATGAAACAAGCTCAGTAAATTGTCTCAGAATTTAAATTTAGGATTTCGCCATGGAAAACATGCAGCAAACTACCGAAGAAGCCATTCGAATGGCGACCGAAGTTGGAACCACCTACGGCCTTGATGTCATCGGCGCTATCGTCATTCTGATCATAGGCTGGATCGTCGCGGGTTGGGGCAAACGCATTACCACGATCGCCCTCAACAAAACGGATAAAGTTGACGCCTTGATTACGGGGTTTGCCTCGAACGGCGTGCGATATGCAATCCTGGCATTTACCATAATCGCCGTTCTGGAGCGATTTGGCGTTGAAACCACAAGTTTCGTCGCCCTGGTCGGTGCCATGGGATTGGCGATTGGTCTCGCCATGCAAGGCGCCTTAAGTAACGTTGCTGCTGGCGTCATGATATTGATTTTTCGCCCCTTCAAAGTTGGTGATTTTATTGAAGGCGGCGGCGTGACCGGCACCGTCAAAACCGTGTCGCTGTTCCTGACCTACTTGAACACGCCCGACAATGTAGAGATTATTTTGCCCAACAGTGAACTCTGGAACGCATCGATCAAAAACTACAGCTTTAACAAAACCCGCCGCCTTGATCTAATGTTTGGCATTGGTTACGACGACGATATTGATGACGCCATGAAAGTTATCAACGACATCATTACCGCCGATTCGCGTTGCCTGTCCGACCCTGCCTCTCTCGTTGCCGTTGGTAATCTAGGCGACAGCTCTGTCGATTTAATCGTTCGAGTTTGGTGTAATGCTGAGGACTATTGGGCGCTTAAGTGCGACATGTTAAAAACCGTCAAACAGACGTTTGATAAAAAGGATATTTCATTTCCTTACCCGCAACGTGACGTCCATCTTATTCAGTACGATTCCTGAACAGCTCAATTCCGGTTTCCCGAGTGAGTGCGGCCCAACTGGGAAACCGGAATTAGTCTCCGATCAAATGCATTACGACACATCGTCTATGCGGGCGGCTGCGATGTTCGAACAAATAAATACCCTGCCACGTTCCAAGAACGGGTTTATGATTAAGTACCGGGATGTTGAGTGATACGTCCGTCAGGGCTGATTTAATATGTGCAGGCATATCATCAGGTCCTTCGGAATTGTGGCGGTAATTGGATGGTCCATTTGGGACAAGGGCACTGAAAAATGCCTGTAAATCACTGAGGACATCCGGATCTGCATTTTCCTGAATTGTTAATGATGCCGAAGTGTGCCGACAAAAGAGCGTGAGCATGCCTTGATTAATTGTAGTCTCAGATACCCAGCCACAAACATCATGGGTAAAATCCGTCAATCCTGGCCCGGAGGTCTCAATAACAATTTCCGTTCCATCTTGTCGCACGATCAGTAATCCTTGATTGTTATTTCCTACTTTAAGGCCGTCTTGTAATTTCTCAATAGCCTTGGTACAACAAGCGCATGATAGAACGTATAGGGAACATTAATGCGGCTCAATCAATCACCCGCGGGGCCTGCCGAATGTTGGTCGCCTTGGGGTACAATGTATTACGTGAATTTAAACTGACGTCCGGGCGCCGGGTGGATATCGCTGGGTTGAACAAAACCGGAAAATTTATCATTGTTGAAGTAAAGTCTTCCAAGGTCGATTTTCAAAGTGATGACAAGTGGCAGACATATCTCAATTTCTGTGATCAATATTACTTTGCCGTGGATTCCAAATTCCCAAAATTTCATTTACCTACTGAACACGGATTGATCATCGCTGATGCGTATAATGCGATTATTGACCAGAGTAGTATGGACCTAACGATGAACGGACAACGCAGGCGTGCACAAACGCTTAGGTTTGCGAGAACCGCAGCATCCCGATTGCAGGAGTTTGTTGATTCAAGACCTCTAAGTCCTGGTCGGTCACGATAACCTTCGCTCTTTTGAGCTTGCCTGTTTTGCCAGATATTCTTTGGCCTTGGACGTTCGGTCCGTCTTAATTCTGCGTAAAAACTCCGTCACTGCGGTCCGAACATCTTCAAATTCTTCTTTTGAGTATTTTCTGTTTGCTTGATCCGGAATGAGACTTTCCAAATCAATAATATACCTCATCAGCGTCATCGCATCGTCATCGCGCGTAAACAAATGTTGCACGACAGTGGTTGCGCAATCTTTTAATCCACGCGTCGTGCCGGCACCAAGAATCAGTCCGATAAACCCCGATTTTGGATGTTCGAATACCTGATCCCAATCGGTAACCCCATCCGGGGTTTGAGGCCAACGCGCCGATTTAACTTTGTTCATCATGAAACCTTGATAAAATTTCAACTGATAACTTAAATCACGCGTTTATTGCACCTCAATACATACAGCTGGCGCCTTAAGATTTGGTTTCGATGGCCCCTCATCCGTACCGGTGAAGGCGTTCACCGTTACGGCGCAACCACGACTTGGCGGCGTTCATTTCAGGCGTTAATTGTTCAACGACGCGCCAAAAATTTTCGCTGTGATTGTGTTCCACAATATGGGAAACCTCGTGAGCGATGACATAATCAAAGACAAATTCGGGTGCCATAATTAAACGCCAACTAAAAGAAAGATTTCCGTTCACCGCACAGGACCCCCAGCGCGAACGGGTATCCCGAACTGAAATCCGTCCGGCTTTGCTATTAACCTGTTCTGCCTTTATGGCGACGCGTTCCGTTATTTCAATTTTCGCCTGACGTTTAATCCAGTCCGTAACCCGGCGTGACAAAAATTCAAGTTTTCCACTGACACGAATTTCCGACTCATTGCGCCAAACGCCCCGCCTGGCGCCGGGATCATGTACAATGAGCAGGTCCGCCCCCAGATACGGAACCAAGGCACCCGCTTCAATTGTTATTCTGGCAGGCAATTTCTCAAGTTTACCGGTTATCCAGTTGCGTTTGCTGTGCACAAAGTCCAGTACGTCTCGGTCACTTGCGTACGTCGGTAGGGTCACCGCTATCTTGTCAGGATCATCGGCACTGCGCCCACTTTCCACACGCAAAATCAATTTTTTCGCGTGTGGGTTGCGGCGCAGGACGATGGGCACGGACGTTCCTTCAATTTCCAAAAAATGAGGATTTGGGGAGTTCCGCGCCATTCGTCTTATAAAGCAGGTATCTGATAATCGATCGCATCAAATGCAGCAAACAGCGCCCGTGATTTCTCATCACTGAGGTTTTGCAATGGCGGCCGGATACTCAACCAACTTTCATTACCGCTATGCCTTGCCATCAATGCCTTTAATGCCGCAGGTCCGGCGACATTCTCTCGTACCTTAACCAGCTTGGAGTTTGCCCCGCTCACATCTTCGCCGTTGTGAAATCCGTTATAAACTTCGCTCAACAGTGACGATGCAACGTTGGCGCAGGCAGTAATACAACCGCCGCCACCTTGTTCGATAAGCGGTAGCAGGCAATCATCCGCACCCGACAATACACAGAAATCATCAAAATTTTTCGCCGCGCCGACCATATTATCAAGGACGCCTGAGCTGTCTTTCATGCCAACCACAGTATCCGGATAGGCTTTAAGCAGCATCTCAATCAGGTTATAGCTGATTGGCGTCGCGGACATTTGCGGGAAATGATAAAGATAGATTTTTAGGCGGTCATCACCAACCTGCTGAATGACTTCTGAATAAAACGCAAATAGGCCCTCATCGGACGGGTTTTTGTAATAGAAGGGCGGCAGCATCAGAACCCCTCTGGCCCCTGCATTTACAGCCACTTTGGTCAGTGTAACCGCATCTGTAATCGAGCATGCCCCAGTTCCCGGCAGCAACTTTTCGCCGGGTATACCTGCATCGACCAACCCCTCAATTATCCGAATACGTTCTTTCAGGGAAAACGAATTGGCTTCACCAGTGGTTCCCAAAATCGCCAATCCGTCACATCCGTTGGCCAATAACCACTGACAATGCTGGGCCATCAGGCTTTCGTCAGGAATTAGAGTGTCCGTTAGCGGCGTCAGGGCCGCGGCAAGAACCCCGGTAAATCGATCAGAAGGTAAGCTCAAGATTTTCTCCTTAAATGAATTATTATGCCGGCCAACTGACGACATGGTTTTCAAGATCATCCGTATCCCGTTCAGAAACGATGCGCCCACGAACAGATATTCCGGCAGTGTGTACAGTGTCAGGATCACCCGATACCAGAGGGTGCCACCAATACAGCGTATCGCCTTCGTCAAGCAAGCGGTAGGCACAGGTTGCCGGCAACCAGCTGTATTTTTTCAAGTTACGAAAAGTCAAAATCTGACAATCTGGCACATAGCGCTTTCGATCATCATAACTCGCGCAGCGGCAAGTATCGGGATCCAGCAAACGGCACGCTACATCTGTATGAAAAACTTCCCCGGTTTCTTCATTTTCCAACTTATTCAGGCAGCACCGCCCACATCCGTCACAAAGCGATTCCCACTCTGATGATGTCATTTCACTTAAAGACTTTACCTCCCAAAACGGAGGTTCAGGTGGTTCTGTCTTGTTATTGCGACCGAACATTTGGATTGGCTCCGGGGTTGATACATAAAGCGCAGCGCTGCCCCTTACACATACCGTGGTATACCACCCTTTTGGTTTTGGCAAGATCCTGAAAGGGATGCTTAGGCACCGCTGACATCGATTAAGTGCATATAAGACCCGGCAACGTTTTCCCTCACTAATCCGGCAGCACCCAAATTATCACCGGCCGCATTGGAAACCACAAACAATGGGGAATCTTTGCCCATTGCCGTAACAGATGCATAATGAAACTCATGTCCACGGAAACCTAATCCAGACCGTCCTAAAACAGACGGGGTCAGTGTTTCCAATTTGCGATATCCCAGATGAAGTTTACGATCAGCAAAACTGGTTTCTACATCAAGTAAACCAGCCATCTCGTGGCTGGCTCCCGCGCCATCAATCAACCCCGAACCGAGAACCATAAACCCGCCGCACTCCCCAAATATGCGCATGTCTTGGGCCGCCGCGCCTTTCAATTGTGAGATAAAGCCGTTTGTTGCCAGTTGTCCGGCATAAAGTTCCGGATAACCTCCCGGAAGATAAACGCTATCGGCATTAGCAGCCGGTCCCTCACCCGCCAACGGTGAAAATGGTAAAATTTCGGCTCCTGCGTCTCGCCAACTCTGCAAAAGTTCAGAATAACAAAATGCAAATGCTATATCTTGCGCAATTGCGACCCGCTGCCCTAAAGGAGGAATAGGTTTTGCAGCAGGAAATGGACAGGGAGTCTGGTAATCCTGCGCTAGACTTCTAAACAATTCGATATCCAAATGGGATTCGACCCAGTCTGAAGCACGGTTCAGAAACTGATCCAACGCGCCATGTTCATCGGCCTGTACTAATCCGAGATGGCGTTCCGGTAACACCAAATCCTCCTGGCGCGGTAGGCACCCCAGAACCGGTATATGGGGGAGATGTTTGGCACACGCACGTCGCAAAATTTCACTATGATTGGTACTGCCGACGCGGTTAAAAACCACACCGGCGATGGAGACATCTGGCACGTGATCCGCAAATCCGCGCACCACCGCAGCAGCCGACGCAGCTTGGGCGCGCGCATCAATAATTAGAATTACCGGCCATCCAGTTTGCCGGGCAAGCGACGCAGTCGACCCATCATGCAAGTCGTCATCGATGCCAGCACCGTCAAAAAGACCCATCACGCCTTCAGCAATAACCATAACCGGCGATTGGCACAGGCGGTTCAGCGTTTTCGCCAATATCGCCGGACGCATCGCCCAGGTATCTAGATTTAGGCAGGGGTTTCCGCTTGCGCGTGTGTGAAAGGCCGGATCAATATAATCAGGACCGACTTTCGCAGAAGCAATTTTGACCCCTGAGCGTTTTAGAGCGCGAAGCAATGCCAGCGTAATTAACGTTTTTCCACTACCTGAGCTGGGCGCCGCAATAATCAGCCCTTTGGTGGATTTAGGCGTTTCAGGTCTTGAGCTCACAGGTTCTCGAAAATTTTTGCCGTCATCGTTTTAGCATCCGTGCCGTGGCTAAAATGGGAAATAAACCTGCCGTCAGGTCCCATAAGGTACGTAATGGCACTATGATCCATTAAATAATCTTCGGGGTCAGCGTCGTTCTGATTAGCCTTCGCATAATATACGCGGTAGCTCTTAGCGGCAGCCTTAATTTGTTCATTTGTGCCCGTCAGCGCGACGAGATTGGGGTGAAAGTAAGATACATATTCTTTTAAATGCTCAACCGTGTCGCGCTCTGGGTCAATGGTAATAAAAACGGGGACGACTTTGCCAGACTCAGACCCTAAACCGTCAATTGCTTCTGAGGCCGTACTCAATTGCATAGGGCATACATCAGGACAAAACGTGTATCCGAACATTACCAACATAAATTTACCACGAAAATTCTGTTGCGTAACCGCGTTTCCATCGTGATCGGTAAGCGAAAAAGGCCCCCCGATAGATACATTTGACGTTTGAGTGGTCGTCGTTTTCGAACCATCAGAAACTTTTGCGTTACGAACACTGACGCCCCAATACGCAACAACAACTGTAATGAGTATTGCCGCCAGGCCAAACCATAAACCGAGCCGTGTGGTTTTTGGTTCATCGGCAGGTGTGTTGTCTCGACGCGCTGATAATTTATCCGCCATAAGATGCCTCTATTTTTTCACCGTAGCATAATATGACGAGGAATGCCCGGACCATCAAGGGAAAGCCGCCGAATAAAAACACGTTATCGTGTAATCAAGATGCCTACTGGCGGCAGCCTTTCATCAACGCTAGATTGTCGCCATGACGGGACGAAAGCCAACACAGGAACTGCGCCGGGGCTGGACCACGGGGGCCTGCGCGACCGCTGCGACTGCAGCCGCCTACCGGGCCTTGTTGACGCACGTGTTTCCGCGTTCAGTGACCATCCGCCTGCCACGAGGTCAATTGGTAGAATTTAAACTAGCGTCAACCCAGCTTGGCGACAGGTTTGCGCGCGTCAGTATCATAAAAGACGCGGGCGACGACCCAGACGTAACCCACGGCGCGGAAATCAAATCAGAAATACGCCCGGGCGAACCCGGTTCTGGCGTCCAATTTCGCGCTGGTGAAGGCGTCGGAACAGTGACCTTATCGGGATTACCGCTGGGCGTTGGCGAGCCTGCTATAAATCCAGTGCCGCGACAAATGATGACATCCGAAATCGCCGAAATCGCCGCTGAGTTTGGCGATCCGGGCAATGTGGAAATTACCATTTCGATTTTAGGCGGTGAAAAACTTGCTGAAAAGACCATGAACGGGCGCCTCGGTATAATAGGGGGACTTTCTGTATTGGGGACGACAGGGGTCGTTATTCCATTTTCCTGTTCTTCATGGATCCATTCAATTCACAGTGGAATCGATGTCGCGCGCGCGGCGGGCCTCACTCAAATTGTGGCTGCGACCGGCTCTACATCTGAAGCTGCTGCGCGTAAAATGTTTGATTTAGGTGAGCAGGCCCTGATCGATATGGGCGATTTTGCCGGCGGATTGCTAAAATACCTTCGCCGCAACCCAATACCCGATCTCATCCTGGCAGGCGGATTTGGAAAACTGAGCAAGCTTGCCCAAGGGCAACTCGACCTTCATTCATCGAGATCTCGATTAGACATGGACCAATTGGCGACAATGGCTATCGAGGCCGGCGCAAATGCTGAACTGGCAACTGCAATAAGATCAGCCAATACCGGCCTGGAGGCCCTCAATTTATCCATTGCAGCGGATGTATCATTAGCGGACCGGGTCGCGGCAGGTGCCCGCGAAGTCGCCATGGCAGCGTTGGCTGGCGGAACACATGTGCAGGTTATGGTATATGATCGCCAGGGAAATTTGGTTGGAAAGTCTGGCGGCGAATGCGGTGACACATAAGAAAATATTGATCCTGGGCGGAACCGGTGAGGCCGCTGAATTGGCACAGAGGTTAACGGCGGAGATCTCAGATTCAACGGAAATCATTACATCGTTGGCGGGCCGCACGAAAAACCCAGCGGCATTGCCGGGCCGCGTTGAACGTGGGGGTTTTGGCGGCATCCAAGGCCTGAAAACCTTCATTGAGACGGAAGGCATTGACCTTCTGATCGATGCCACCCATCCCTTTGCAGAAGTTATTTCTAATAATGGATACGTTGCCTGCGCTGATACCAATACGCGCCGCATGGCACTTGTGCGGCCAGAATGGTCATTACCGCCCGATGCCAAATGGTTCGAGGTTGATGATTTTTCGGCCGCCAGCGCGGCAGTCGACGCGACCTCCAAACGGTGCTTCCTGACCATCGGAATACGAGGGTTGGAATCGTTTTCCGCTCTCAAGGGCGTCTGGTTCCTAACCCGCCTTATTGAACAACCAACAAAACCGCTACCGCTCACAAACTGCAAAACAATAATCGCCCGTCCGCCGCACACAATGGAATCAGAACGACAATTGATTAATGATCATCAAATTGATTGCCTTGTATCAAAACACGCTGGCGGCCCTGCGACTGAAGCGAAAATTCTGGCCGCTTTGGACGCCAACATCTCGATCATTCTAATCCGCCGCCCCAAGCAGCTGTCCGGCAACTGGACGGAGTCTATAGAAGATTGCATCGCCTGGATCAAAGAGAGGATTTAAGCATCAACTTTCTTGGGCCGCAGTACGTGATGGTGGTCTGGAGCATAGAGACGGCTGTCATCAAATTGTTCAGGGTCAATCACACGGCCAACAAGAATTAACGCCGTGCGCGTAATCCCGGATCCCTTGACCTTTTTACGAATGTCCTTGAGCGTCCCCTTGATAATCTTCTCATCGGGCCAACTCACCCGATAAACCACGGCGACAGGGCAGTCATCTCCGTAATAAGGTGTCAGGTCGCGGACCACATTAGCCAAATTATTCACTGATAAATGAATGGCCAGTGTTGCTTTGCTTTTACCAAGATTTTCGAGTTCTTCGCCTTCAGGCATGGCAGAACTTCGCATTGCCGTGCGCGTCAAAATAATCGTCTGGCTCACATTGGGCAGGGTTAATTCCGTTTTCATGGACGCAGCAGCGGCGGCATATGCCGATACACCAGGCGTAATGTCATAGCTTATTTCAAGGTCATCCAAACGGCGCATCTGTTCGCCTATCGCGCCATATAACGACGGATCTCCGGAATGTACTCGCGCCACGTCATGACCCTGTTTATCCGCCGCTATGATTTCATCAATGATTTCATCAAGGTTAAGCGGCGCGGTATCGACAACATGCGCGCTCGCGTTTGCTTCCGCGACAATAGCTTCCGGAACGAGCGATCCGGCGAACAGCACCACGGGCGCCATGCGAATTTGTTCAAGGCCGCGGATCGTAATCAAGTCCGGAGCGCCGGGTCCGGCGCCAATAAAATGTACGGTCATGTCGTTTTTTTGTCCTGTATCCTCAATACCATCAGATTTTTTTGTCGGCATACCCACGAGGGGTATAAACCCGGGGCATTCCGCCAATATCAATTTTCTTGCTTTGTGAATTGCCGACCAAAACCAGGGTCAGCATATCGGCATGGTCCGGTGTTAGTTCTCCAAGGGTGATATAGGTAATGGTTTCGTCAACGCGCCCAAGATTACGCGCCAACATAACTGGCGTATCTGCCGAGCGTCCGGTCAGCAACGTATCACGAGCAATTTCAAGTTGATGGCGGCGGCGTTTCGATACGGGGTTATAGAACGCAACAACAAAATCACCCGCAGCAGCAGCTTTCAGTCGGCGTTCAATCTCTGTCCAAGGGGTCAAAAGGTCGGAGAGTGAAATAGTACAGAAATCATGCCCAATCGGCGCACCTATGCGCGATGCTGCCGCCTGAATCGCACTGACTCCTGGCTCCACCTCAATCAATAAACGGCTCCAGTCCGTTCTGTCATTGTGATCAATCAACTCAAAAACCAGAGTCGCGAGAGCATAGATCCCGGCATCACCGGAACAGACCAAGGCAACATTCCGCCCTTCAGCAGCCAGATCAAGGGCCTTGCGAACCCGTTCTTCTTCCTGAGCTAATTCAGACATGTGAATTTTTTTATCGGCAATCACATTACCAAGCAGATCTAGGTATAGTTTGTAACCAACGACATCTGTCGCCTTTGACAGCGCTTTGGTCACCGCTGGCGTTCGCCAGTCTGATTTTCCGGGTCCAATGCCAAGAACAGATAACCGGCCCCGCTGACGCCCCGTCGATATCACATCGATATTTTGGTGTGCCAAACTAATGGCAACAGTAGCGCGTTCCGATTTTGTTTTCGCGACAATCAAGTCACCATCAGTTCCTGCGGCGGCAAGCGCTGCCCCTTCCGATACGCCGTGGCATCCAACTTCAGCAAAAACGATATCAGACGGATTCCGCAACCGAGATGATTGTTTTTCCAATTGCTCTGACGTATAAAATCGCACAGGTACATTCAGATGTTTTGCCAGCACATGTACGGCATCTTCATCCATTTTTACATCTATCGATGTCACGCAGGCGATCGCACCTTTGGCAAGATTGTGCTCTTCAAGCGTTGCATCAACCAGTTCAATCAATTCCAGCGGATCGGTGTTTCTTTCGCATCCAACGCCAACCGTCAAAACGGGTGGATGGAGCGAAAATATTTTTTCATCCGTTAAATGCGATACTCGAACCGATTTGGTTGCATCATCGGAAAACGTAATATCGCTATCCAATAACCACGCCGGGTCACCTGATTGAACATCCAGTTTCACGGGCTCACCCGCGAGCAAGGACGCCATTAAATCTTTTGCAGCCCGCGTATTGCTCATGCCCCATCCTGTTGGCGGATCATCGAGTGCTACGCCGTATCTTACGTCTCCTGCCGTCGTCAATGCGGCACGTCCATCGCTTAGGTCGGCCAGATTTTGGGCCAGCTGATTGGCACCATTGTGACCACCAAGCAATGGAACAATGTTCGCGCCATCTTCTGACATCGCAATCACCGCAGGCTCGACCATTTTGTCATCCAGCACAGGAGCAAGAGCGCGAATTAAAATACCCGCTGCGCAAATACCAACGATTGATCGGCCTGTTTGGTAGAGATCCCGAACGTGGGTAATTGTATCTGTAAAAATCACATCGGCAACGTCAACGCGTGCCTGAAGACCATGAATTTCTGCGCCCGGTAACACACTGGCAATCGATGCCGCCAACTTATGTCCGCGCTCCGTCAAGACTACAAACGTAACACTCATTCGCCCACTCCTGCTTCAGGATGCCGTATGAGAATCATCGAAAAGTAGGGGGCTGAAGTTAGGCTCAATTGATCCAAGGTTATCACCTTTTGGTTCTCCATACTCGCATGTTCAACATAAACGGCATGATCCTTAAGCTTGAGATCGGACAAAACGCGGCACACTTTTTCCAAATGACGCCCAATCTTCATGATTGCGACCGCTTCAGTTGAGGCGATGCGTTGTTTGAGATTATCTTCATCAAGTGTCGCTGGAACGACGCTCAATATCTGACTTCTTGAGACAAGAGGCACGCCTGCCGCTGCGGCGCACGCCCCTATCGACGATACGCCCGGAACCACTTCAACGGTAAAGTCGTTATTAAGGCGGGAATATACATACATAAACGAGCCATACAGAAAAGGATCGCCCTCGCAGAGTACCGCAACATCCCGGCCGGCATTGAGGTGTTCGGCTATTTCAACCGAATACCGGTCGTACACGTCATTTGCGGGAAACGGGCCTGCGATCATTGGGGTGCGGATAACGATCTCGGTGCGGCCATCCGGGATATGCGGCGCCGCAATTGCCCGCGCCAGACTGTCGCCACTATCCGGGGCAGGATAGGCGATCACTGGGCAGGCGTTTATCAAACGAACCGCTTTCAAAGTTAGAAGCTCGGGGTCTCCCGGGCCAATACCCAGACCGTATAAGGTCCCTGTCATTATTTAACTGCTTTCAATTGCAGGACATCCATCAGTGGACGCAATGCCGTCATCGTGCCAACGGCACCTGAACGCGCCACGGATATCCGGGTCAGGGTTCCGCCATGTGTTTTTTGAAATTTCATGAGCGATGCGTGTGCTTCGACGGTCACGCCGTTGGCAACCAATCGCCCGCCGCTAGAAAGACGCGCCCAACACGCCGCCATTAACGCTGAATTACTTACGCCGCCACCGACAAATATCACGTCAGGTGTATCATCAATTTCAGAGATTTGAGCTGCGGCATCACCTTCTACAACGCGCAGTCCAGGCACACCGAGATTAGACGCATTACGCAATATAACTGCGCATTTGGCAGAGTCATTTTCAAATGCAACTGCGTTTGTTGATGTGTCACTACGCAGCCATTCAATACCAACCGCGCCTGATCCAGCCCCAATATCCCATAATGTCTCTCTCGGCAAGGGGGCAAGCAAAGCCAGCGTTGCAGCGCGCACTTCACGTTTGGTGATTTTTCCGTCATGCTCAAACGCCGCTTCCGGCAAACCAGGGACCCGAGGCCAATAAACCGCTTCTGGGCCTGCTACACACTCCAGTGCAATGGTGTTCAAGTCGGCCGTTTGATCACGGTCCCATTCGCGCGCCGTTGCTTTTATATGTTTTTCCTCGGTCCCACCCATATGTTCAAACACATGAATGGTACTGTCGCCGAACCCTTTTTCGCGCAGCAATCTTGCGAGGTCACCCGGGCTCTTGCCATTCCAACTCAGCAATAATAATTGCGCACGAGGTACCAGATGAAGGTTGACCGTCTCCAGCGGACGTCCGTGAACGGTTATTTGAGGCGTATCGGGTAAAGACCAGCCCATACGAGATGCCGCAAGACTGAACGCGCCGGGCGCTGGTATCAGGCGCATCTCTTCGGCCGCAAAACGTTTCCTTAAAGAAGAACCTGCGCCGTAATTCATCGGATCACCGGAGGCCAGGACAACAACATTTCGGCCCTTGTGATTTCTGAGGTCCTCAACAACTGCAAAGAACCCCTTGCCCCAATCCATCCGCAGTGCGCCAAATTCAGGGACCATTGCAAGGTGGCGGACACCGCCAACCAGGACATCAGCACCTTTTATCAGATCGACACTCGATAGCGGCAGTCCATCCATCCCGTCTTCACCAATTCCAATCACGGTCAGCCACGGTTTCATTAAAGCCCTCCCGCAATAGCGTTGACGGCTGCGGCGGCAATAGCGCTTCCGCCGCGGCGCCCAAGCAACGTCATAAAGGGGACGTCGCCAGCGTGTTCAGTCAGCGCCTGTTTCGATTCCGCCGCACCAATAAAACCAACCGGAAAGCCCAGAATCAATGCCGGTTTCGGACCACCCTTGCTTAAAAACTCCAGCAAATGAAATAGTGCCGTCGGTGCATTACCAAATACGACAACAGCACCGTCGATATAGTCTTCCCACAGGTCGATTGCCGCGGCGGAGCGGGTTGTACTTATCTCTGCAGCCAAGAGCTGCACTTTGGGGTCATTTAAGGTGCATATGACCTGATTGTTGTATTTGAGGCGATTGCGGATAATTCCGGACCCCACCATTTCCACGTCCACGAGAATGTTTGCTCCGCGTGCAAGTGCCGCGCGCCCGGCATCTGCGGCGCCGCCGCTTATCCGGATATCATCTACGATATCGGTCATCCCGCACGCATGAATCAAACGGACAACGACGTCTTTCTCAAACTCGGAAAAACCCTCAAGGTTCGTTTCCGACCGGACAGTGGAAAATGACCGGCGGTAAATTTCTGCGGGGTCTTTGATGTAATCGAACACTGGCATTGCCGTTTGCTCCGCGAAACTTATTCTTCGCCGGATTCGTGAGAATGCCCATTAGAGTGATCGTGAGAATGACCATGTCCGTGATGAACGCCATGATCGTGTGCACCATGACCATCTGTGCCGATGCCCATTACATGATGATGGTGCCCAACTTGAGGCGCGCCTTGATCGTCCTCATACCCAATGATCTGCTCACGATATTTACACAGCAGACAGTTCATATTGTTGTGGCCATTAAGTGCTTCATCAACCCGGTCAACGAAACAGTCTAGCAACAACTCATGATCATTAAGATAGGGCGCGTTAATCACTTCGACATCAGGGTTTGCCGCCGCGGCTTCATCTGCCCAGGCATAAATTCGGCGAACGAGAATGCCGGTGAACAGGAAGTATGGGAATACAATGACCCGTTTGTAACCAAGTCGCATGGCATGCCGCATACCTTCATCAACCAGTGGAAAAGCGACGCCGGAATAACTGACCTCAGCCCAGCCAAAGCCCATACCTTCCCATAACATCCGGGCGACTTTATGAACATTTGAATTGGCATCAGAATCATTGGTCCCCCGACCAACCACCATAAGAAGGGTCTCTTTACGAGAAACATCGTTGTCCGAAGATTTTTCAGCGCTTTCAATACGTTCTTTAGCAGCCGCCAACAGCTTTGAATCGATCGCCAGCTCGCGTCCAAACACAACATCAATTTCGGGGTGTTCTCTGGCAAAACTGTTTATTTCGGATGGCAGGTCGTTTTTCACGTGTCCCGCGGCAAACAGCATGCCCGGAACGCAGACAATTTTTTTCGCGCCGCGGTCTTTAAGCTTATCCAGTCCCTCACGCAAAACAGGCGTGGCAAACTCAAGAAACCCGCTCTCCACGTCATATTGGGGGAGGCGTTTTCGCAAGTGTACGGCGAGAGAGTTAAATTCTTCGACGGCAGCATCATCACGGCTGCCATGGCCGCATATCATTACGGCGGTATTATCTGTCATTACGCTTGGTCCTTGCCTCTAAGCGGTTAAAAAACCGGCTGAAAATGCCCTCAGCCAGCGCCCGTTGGGATGGTCATGGCCTCCGCCCCGTCAAGCAAACGCACCCTAATCCAGCGGACCGGAGAAACAAAGACTGAAAACGACAAATTCTGTTTTACAATCACCGAAATGTCGCATCATCTGCGCTTATGATAAACCGCACACCTATCTCCTTATCCAAAGCCCAGCAACGAAGTTGTCTCGTTGCTCTGCTTTTCAGTGATTTTATTATCGGCATGGCACTCGGCGGAATTGCGCCGTTGCTGGCGCTGGTTCTCGAATCGCGCGGTGTGTCGACATTATTAATCGGGTTCAGTTCGTCAATGTCGGCTGTTGGCGTCATATTGACCACCATGATTACCGCCCAATTCATCAAACGCTTCGGGGCGGTGAATGCGATGTTGATAGGAAATAGCCTGATCCTGATCGCAATTTTATTGTTCCCAGTATTTGATCAACTCACTGTCTGGTTTATTCTGCGATTTGCCATGGGCGTCGGGCTTGCCTTTCCGTGGGTGGTTTCCGAAACGTGGCTAAATACGATCACGCCGGCGTCTTCACGCGGCCGCACCATGGCCCTGTATACTCTTGTTCTCGCGGCGGGTTTCGCGGTAGGTCCTTTTATCGTGGCCTGGGCAGGGTCAGATGGCGTCGCACCTTATCTGTATTTTGCTGCTTTCGTCGGATTGTCGACATTGCCTATATTGTGGGTCCGTCACCTCGCCCCGAACATGGACGTACCGCCGCACACCAAACTTGGAAAGTTAGCCGCCGCGGCTCCAACGATATTCGCTGCTGCCATGTTGTCCGGAATGACCGATGCAGCAACCTTCAGCTTTCTTCCTCTTTACGGCCTCAGAGTGGGATTTGATGAAAGTTATGCGGTGTCATTGTTGAGCATATTTCTCGCCGGAAACTTGCTCCTGCAATATCCCGTTGGTTGGCTTGCCGATCATTTCAGTCGCCGCAGCATGTTGCTGCTTTGCGGCGCTATATGCGCGGTAGGGCCCGCCCTCATTCCCCTCGTGTACAGCTCCCCCTATATCTTTGGCGTGGTTCTGTTTTTATGGGGCGGCGGCTCCTGGGCAATTTATGGTGTTGCCTTGACCATGCTTGGGGACCGTTTCCCAAAAGGACAGCTAACGGCCGCCAATGCGGCCTTTATCATGGCGTTTGAAACGGCGAATGTCGTCGGCCCACCACTATCCGGGTATGCGATAAAGCTATGGGAACCTCATGGGTTAATGTATTTCCTCGCCGCCATCGGCGCGACATTCTTTGTTTTGACCGCTGGCCGAGGCATTGTCCGTACCTTGATAAAACGATAACGACTTACGTTGGTTTTTTGACGGTTCGTTTCGGCGGAAGAACCGTAGCCTTGCGTTCAAACACTTCAGCTTCGTCTTCACGGCCAAGTGCCCGCAATAATGAAGCGTAATTTTTCAGGCCCGTCACAAGTGAAGGATGGCCAGGATCAAATTGTTTTTCCTTGATCTCCATGGCCCGTTTTAACAGAGGTTCTGCCGCTTCAAGATTACCTTGTTTTTTATATAGGAGCGCGAGATTGTTCAAATCGGTTGCAACACCGGGGTGATCAATCCCAAGCGTATGTTCATCAATTGCGAGCGAGCGTTGATATAACGGTTCAGCCGCATCGTAATTACCGCGGGAATAATATAACAGCGCAAGATTATTAAGGGCCGTTGCGACGTCAGGGTGATTTTTACCCAGTTGACGTTCCAATATTTGCAAAGACCGCTCGAAAGCATCGATCGCACTATCATGGTCTCCAGCCTGATAAGAGGCGGCGCCAAATTTGTTAAGATATTCGCCGCTCATGTCTTCCTGGAAGTCCGGCAATGCATCAACGGCTTCGCGGTAAAGGTTCGCCGCCTCAGAAAACTCTAATCGCACCATCTGCAAATCACCCGCAACCGATTTTGCAATCGCCGCCGCCATCAAATGTTTTTGAGACGATCGATGTTTTTCGACCCCGTCGGTATTTTCCCGCTTACCAATTTCCGATAACAATGACAGGGCATGGTCAAAATCTCCCTGATCCAGCGAATCACGAATCTCCTCCACTGATGGATCAAGCGATTTGTCCCCTGGCACCAAGTCACGCAGGTTTTGGCGCATCTCCTTAAATTGTTCGGCAAAAGCACGAACACGCGAATCAAACTCTTTTGCCGGAACATTTTTTTTCTCAAGAAATTCCTGGTATTTGACAAACGCCGGACTTTCTGGCGCCGGCAGGGCGCGGTGTGACATTTGCGGCTCAGCCGGAGCTACGGGCTCGGCAGCTTCCGGACGTCTGTTCATTTGGCGCCCTGCAATCAAACCGATAAGAACAGCGCCAAGCGCGACAAGCCCAAGCAGCGCCCAAGCCGGGAGCATTTCGGTCAGGCGAACGACCGCACCCATAACCTCTGAGAGAGCATCATGCAAATCTTGGCCGGAAACAATTTCAGACCCCAGGTTATCATCACGTTCAGGTTCGTTTGCCATTGTGCCAATAGATACCCAAAAAAGCCCCACATTTACAAGGGACTGTATCGCATCAAGGGTTTCGAAACCTTTAACCCCACGCATCAATTAATATTGACCCCTGGCAGAGAGAAGGGCAAATTCCAAAAATGTATACTTTTGGTATGTCACCCGGCCAGCACGCGTTTGATCCAATGATTATTTTAATCCTGGCGATTATTCTGGATACTTATCTCGGGGACATGGGTCTTCTTTTCCGGTTCGTTAAGCATCCTGTTGTCGTTATTGGTAATGCAATTTCATTTTTCGATAAAAAACTGAACCGCGAGAAACGCAGCGATTTGGAACGGCGAATTCGAGGCGGCATTACGGTTCTTTGTATGGTCGTTTGCACGGGAGCTGTTGGTCTTGCTGTCACCTGGGTCAGCCTTCACCATCCCTTTGGCTGGATAATAGAACTTGTACTGGTCACAATTCTGTTGGCCGGACGCAGTCTTTACGATCACGTGAAAGCCGTCGCGGGCGCGTTGAACGTTGGCCTCGAAACTGGGCGCGAGGCGGTATCTCATATTGTCGGCCGTGACCCACTGCATCTTGATCAATATGGCGTTGCCCGATCAGCAATTGAATCGTTAGCCGAGAATCTGTGTGACGGCGTAATTGCGCCAGTATTCTGGTATCTTCTACTCGGTTTTCCGGGGTTACTGGTATACAAAACCGTTAATACGATGGATTCGATGATTGGTTACAAAAACGCCAAATACGGCGCCTTTGGCATGGTTTCCGCCCGCCTTGACGATGCTCTCAACTTTGTCCCAGCGCGTCTGACCGGCTTATTTCTGATCTTTGCAGCCCTTTTTGCCCCGACGGCAAACCCGGCGAAATCCTTTCGCGCCATGATGCGCGATTCCGGCAAACACAAATCGATCAATGCCGGCTGGCCGGAATCCGCCATGGCTGGTGCTCTCAATATTGCATTAGCGGGGCCGCGCCGTTATTCCAACGCGGTGGTGGACGATCCATGGATGGGCGATGGATCTGCGAAAGTAACCGTGCAGGATATCGAGCGCGCGCTTTATATGTACACTGTTGCCAATCTGATCAACGTTATCTGGATCGCCGCAATTGCTATCATTCGCTTTGAAGTATATTAAAAAAGACGTTCCAATGCGCCGACATCAATCGCCTGTTCCATACCAGCCGCTAATTCATCCAACGCTGCATCGACTTCCGCTTCATACCTGATACTCGACGCATGATTGGATCGGATGGTTTGGAGAAAGTCAGCCCTGAACGTATCAGATGAAAACAAACCATGCACATAGGCTCCTTTTACGCGTCCATCAGTTGACCGCGCGCCGTCTGGACAATTACCGTCCAATATCAACCAAGGGAGTTGCGAATCAGGTCCGGTGGTATCACCAATGTGCATTTCATAACCGTAGAAAAGAGCGTGCGATCCGGCATCAACGCCACCGACACTGTGCAATGACTTATTGCCGGTCATTACAGTCTTAATATTGAGTAGGCCAAGCCCGTCTGCGCCGCCGGGTATGCCTTCGATACCATCCGGATCTTCAATGCGATTCCCCAGCATTTGATAACCGCCGCAAATTCCGATAACCACGCCGCCGCGGCGATGATGGGACAGAATATCAATATCCCATCCGTGTTTCCGCAGATCTTTTAAATCAGACAACGTCGCTTTTGAGCCGGGTATCAAGACCACATCAACGTCAGCCGGTATCACCTGTCCGGGTTCGATAATCTGAACCGAAACATCAGGCTCGGCAATCAAAGGGTCGAGATCATCAAAGTTGGCAATGCGGGATAATCTGGGAACGGCAATTTGTATGGCGCCCGCTTTACCCTCAGGCACAACACGGCCATTAAGGGCCATGGCATCTTCTTCCGGCAGTTTGCGGGCCGCTTCAATATAGGGAACGACACCGAAACAAACCCACCCGGTGGATTTTTCAATGATACGTACGCCCTCTTCAAACAATGACGTATCGCCGCGGAACTTATTAATGATGAACCCTTTAACCCGCTGACGCTCATCCTCATTAAGCACGGCGTGGGTTCCGATCAGGCTGGCGATCACGCCGCCGCGGTCAATATCGGCGATCAGAACAACCGGCACATCGGCGGCGATCGCGAAACCCATATTGGCGATGTCGCCCGCGCGCAGATTAACTTCGGCCGGGCTGCCTGCACCCTCGACCAAAACAAGATCCGCATCACCACTGATAATCTCGAAACTTTCCAGAACCTTGCCCAGAAGTTCGGGTTTCAGTTTATGAAAGTCGCGGGCTTTTGCCGTTCCATAAACCTTCCCTTGAATAATGACCTGGGCACCAATATCCGTTTGTGGTTTAAGCAACACAGGGTTCATATGAACGCTTAATGGGACTTTAGCAGCCCGTGCCTGGAGGGCCTGCGCCCGGCCAACCTCGCCGCCATCATCGGTGACGGCGGCATTGTTTGACATATTTTGAGGTTTGAAGGGTTTAACGTTGACCCCTCGGTTTTTGAACAACCGGCACAACCCCGCAACAAGCAATGATTTTCCCACATCCGAGCCGGTTCCCTGAAACATCAGTGCCGCCGGGGGCTTAACCGAGCGCTTAGCAGGATCCTCAGCCTGGCGCCGTTTATCGCCGGGCAAGAACCTGCCTCAATTGATCAGCTGCCTGATTATTTTGCGCCCCGGACAATATGCTCTCAGGCGTTGCTCCTTCGCCATAAAAAGCCTCATTAAGATCGTGCCGTTTCGCCAAAACCGCGCCTTCAATTGAAGCGCCCAGAAACGCGCCGACATTGGAGGTTGCGAAAGCCACGATATCTGCGCCAAAGTTGGTGGTGGTTGATGCTTCCATGCCAACACCAACGACGCCAACGGTGGCCCCAGTATCAGCACCGATTTTGCCCTGGTAGGTGAGAATAGACTGCAGCGCACCTTCATTACGTAAAATCAATACAATGGCCGTGTCCTGAATACCAAACTGCAGGCCGAAACTGGCCGCGCCAAGCGTAAAAAACGCCGGGTTACTCCACGTGCCGTCATTCGCGCGGGCGAGCAAAACGCCGTTCCCGGCTTCACCACCAGCAAAAAACCCAGCCTTGATAACTTGCGGCAATATCACCACGCCGCGGGCTGTATCCAGCAATCCGCGAAATTCCTCAAGATCCTTGTGAGCACGAAATGCTTCAACGGTTTTTATCGCCGGGGCCATCAGGTTCCGAGCCGTAACGCCGGGCGGCGGGCTCCAGGTTGAACAGGCGCCAATAACAAGGGTGAGTGCAAATACAACAGCTGGGCGCAGGTTAAGCATCAGAATTCAATCCCAACCTGGGCTTTTACGCCAGAGCGGAACGGATGTTTGACCATGGTCATTTCCGTCACCAGATCAGCAATCTCAATCAATTCTTCTTTGGCATTACGGCCGGTGACAACAACATGCAGATCTTCCGGTTTGTTTTTAAGAAATTCAACAACCTCATCAATGTCGATGTTACCGTAACGCAGGGGAATGTTCAGTTCGTCCAGAATAACCATTTTGATCGACGTATCGTTCATTAAGTCTTTTGACATCTGCCAGGCATTGGCCGCGGCCTCAATATCGCGCTGCCGGTCCTGGGTTTCCCAGCTGAACCCCTGCCCCATGGCCCTGATGGTCACCAGATATGGAAACTGGTCCAGCACCTGACGCTCGCCTGTTTCCCACACACCTTTGACAAACTGCACGATACCAACCTTCATACCATTGCCTATTGCCCTGACGGCAAGGCCCATGGCGGCGGTGGATTTACCTTTGCCTTTACCCGTATGAACAATCAACAACCCTTTTTCGATGGTTTTTGTCGCCAGAATTTTATCGCGCGCAGCTTTTTTCTTAGCCATTTTTTCAGCGTGACGGATATTCAGGGCTTCTTCACTACCGGGTTCAGGCTGTTTATCGCTATCGCTCATTTGATCATTCCTACAATTATCCAATCGATAGTCTATCCGGTACCATCCCCGGCACGGGTATCGCAAGTATCGTATCTGATTTATACAAAGATTGATGCCAATTCATTGATGTGAGCAGCAGCCTATTTTTTATAAAATTCAAGGAATATAGGGACTAACTCTTAGTTTAAATTTTACGCTCTCTTGTGGCCCTGTGCCATCTGGGACAGTAAACTGGTTCACAGACAGGCGTTCATCGATTACGTTATCGTGAAGAAAATTAGTGGGACTGAAAACGCGTTCAGCCTGCATGAGTGAGGGGCATCGTTTTGTTATTATTTCATCGTTTGAGAAGCCTTAAAGTGATAACCCTATCACTTTTGATGGGATTAGGCTCTTTTTCCGAATCCGTCTCAGCAGCAATACCTCTCAAAAATGCTCAGCTTAAGTATGTATTCTCCGGGTCCAAAATATCGGCCATTGGGGGGCAATGCAGAAACTTGACGTCGGGGCCCGTAAAAGATACCGCGGTCACAGATTACCAATTTGATTTCCGGCCCGGCGGGTCAGTATCGATACAAATGGATTGTGATGTTGGCGCGGCTACCGGTGAGTCCCGTGATGGTGCACCGTGGACGGTGCTCGAAGAAGGTAGATGGGAAATCCGCTCGGACACAATTTGTATTGAGAGCGCGGGGCCGGTGTTTGAAACGACTCAAATTCTGGACTATTCGTGTTGGCAGGTTGGCAAAAGCCGGTTCGGATTAGAGGTCTACGATTCCAAGGGGGAACGTGCATTCCGATTTACGGATATCAAACACCCGAAACATTCATCTCGAGACGATCTCTTAACAGCTCTCAAAGAGATCAAGGATAGCGCTGTTTCTGCAGACACCGATGGAAACGTTATGACTAAATTATCGAAACAACTGGAAGAGCTGGCAAAGTTCGCTCAACAGCGACAAGAACAGGAACAAGTACTTGCCGAATTGTTACGAAATCGAAAAGCGTTGGAAAATTCGGTAAAAGCCAAGTCCGATATGAACGCTAATGATCTCGAGAACCAAAAGACAGTACTGGCAGAACTCACTCGCAAACGCGCAGAACAGGAATTGGCGCTGGTCGACTTACAACGCCGCCGCAAAGATTTGGAAGCCGCCGTCAAGGCCGCATCGGTACCGAGCCCAATAGCGGCATCTGAAGAAGACATTTGGGAAACCACTAAAAACTCCAATGACATTGTCGAGGTATCGCGTTTTTTGTCCCGTTTTCCGGACGGGCGTTATGCCGGTCAAGCAACGGCAAAGATCGCCGTTATGGAACGCTTCAAACTGGTAGATGGCATTGATTTTGGCAACTTCCATGCATTGGTGATTGGCATAGATGAATACAAACACCTTCAAAATCTGGGCACGGCAGTAAAGGATGCGTGGGCGGTTGCCGGTGTATTGGAGAACGATTATAGTTTTAAGGTTTCGCTACTTGAAAATCCTGACCGCGGAGACATTCTTGATGCCTTTGATGAGCTTCGCGAATCACTCACCGATCAAGACAATCTTCTAATTTATTATGCGGGTCATGGATGGCAGGATGAAAGCACGGACCAGGGATACTGGCTGGCCTCGAATGCAAAACCAAACCGGCGCCACAACTGGGTATCTAATTCGACATTAACGGACACGATGAAAAGTTTAAGCGCCAAACATGTTATGGTCGTCGCAGACAGTTGTTTTTCCGGAACTCTCGTTCGCGCCGCCGACGTTGGGTTTCAGGATGCAGACTATAAAAGCGGTGAATACTGGCGGCGTATGGCAGGCAAACAAACTCGGGTGGCCATGGTGTCAGGCGGCCTTGAGCCGGTTGCCGATGAAGGCGGCAGCGGTCATTCGCCGTTTGCCAAAGCTTTCATTGATGCTCTTTCAGAGAATAAAACTGTGATTGACGGATCGGCCCTATTCCAAAAACTCCTCCGACCGGTCATTGTTGCCGCGCAGCAGACACCTCAATATTCGGATGTCCGCAATACGGGCCACGACGGGGGAGATTTTCTGTTTGTAAGGAAACGCTGACTTATAATCACAGTCTATTGGGGCTGACCTGAATATTTTCTGCACGCGAGGCCGAACGAGATTCTTTGACGCAGAGAGTGTCGTTCATGAAAATTTCCATTTTCGTCGGCATTATCATGGTCATCATGGCCCGGGATGACGGCGGGATGACGGCTGGATGACGGCGGGATGACGGCTGGATGACGGCTGGATGACGGCTGGATGACGGCTGGCTTACGGCGCTTTTCTGATCGATATTAAAACAACAACCGGTACCATTACGCGCTTTGACCTCAATGGCTTGAACCGGATTTTTGCCTTCAAATTTTACGATACTTCCGGCCTGGTGCCGTACATATTGGCCTTTATCATTACAGTCCTGACCATCGCGAAATTGCTGAACCAGCGCAGAGGCGACATTAATTATTAACCGCTGGAATAAGTTCTCGCCCCTGAACACGTATTGTGACAATTGAGACTCCCAAGAATGAGCGGCATCGGATAGGCTCTTTCAATATCTAATCTTCAGGGGGCACTTCTATGACGGCAACTGACAGCGAAACCTATCGCGATATTGCGATGAAAGGGGCTGGGTATTATTCAAAAGCGACAACCGGCGCGCGCGATGTCATTGAGCGCGGTATGCCGCTTATCATGGATGCAATTGATCGCATGGCGCCCGAAGACGACGGCTCGACCTTCACCATGGCGGATATGGGCTGTGCCGACGGCGGAACCTCAATCACGATGGTCGCACATGTTTTAAAAACCCTGCGTCAACGATTGCCCTCGCGCCCCTTGCAAATGATATACACCGATTTACCGCGCAATGATTTCAGTCAGATTTTCCAAAATGTGCAGGGTTTGACGGACCTGCCGGGTTACGCTGGTGACATTGATAATTTGTATGTCTTCACATCAGCCACGTCCTTTCATACAGGTATGTTTCCGCCCAATTCCCTGAATTTAGGGTTTTCGGCAACCTCCAGCCATTACATCAGTCAAATCCCTGCGCAGCTGAGCAATCACATTCACATGGTCGGCGCAAAAGGCGCAGAAAGAGCGGCCTTTAAAGAACAGGGCAGGACAGATTGGGAGTCTATTTTACTAAACCGAACCCGTGAACTGGTATCCGGCGGACGCCTTGTGATGTTTAATTTTGGTATCGACGAAGAGGGCCGGTATCTGGGCAGTACTGGCGGCATCAGTATGTTCGACACCTTTAATGAATTGTGGGCCGGTTTTGTCGATGATGGAACAATCACCAAAGAAGAATACCGGGCGACAAATTTCCCGCAGCATTACCGCACGGTTGAAGAATTTACCGCGCCCGTTACCGATCAAAACAACCCGGTCTATCAGGCTGGATTACGCCTCGAACATGTGGAAACGCGTGTGGTCCGATGCCCTTATGCGGCGGACTTCGAAAACCACGGCGACGCGGTCCGGTTTGCAAAAGCCTATATTCCGACCCTACGGTCGTGGAGCGAATCAATTTTCTTCGCCGGCCTCAGCGAAACACGGCCCTTGGCCCAGCGCCAAACCATCATTGACCGGTTCTACGGCGCCTATGAAAACCGGGTCTCAGCCAATCCAGCCGGCCATGGCATGGACTATGTTCACGCTTATCTTGTTCTGAGCAAACAGTAGGTCTGATAAGCGTGGTACCCAACGGATTATTTTGACCGCGCTGACCCGCGCCGCGCCGTTCCAGCACCAGCCGCATTAAAGTTGGTTCCGGGCCCCTTTATAGAATTTGCACGCGGGTCGAAATGCCCTTGCCGGGTATTTTTCTCCGCTTGCTCGTCTACTACTTTCGGTTTTTTCGATTTTTGCGCGGCTTTGGCTTTTGCCCGTTCCCGTGCCCTGGCCTTGGTCATTGTCTGTTCGCCTTTGTAAAATTATTTGTGCACTGTTTGCGAATCGTTTGCTGCATGCAACCTACCACACATTCCGGAATTTATGTTGCTCTCATCCTGATCGTACGAAAATTGACCTAAATATGTCGCAACTGGAAAACCACGGCGCAATTATCAATCCTATTTTTACAAAAGCAGCCGTATTGACGTGTGCGAATGTCGTTAACGATGAGATATCCCTGCAATGAACCATAAAATTGACTGCGGGTTTTTTGATACCGTACGCTGCGTGATGGAACCGGGCGAGCCGGGCCGCGGCCTTCCTAATCCAGCTTATGTAAACGACGACGTGTTTGCACTTGAACAACAAACCGCGTTTGCCAACACATGGACCTGCATCGGATTTGAAAAAGATGTGCCGAATACAAAAAACGTCTTGCCACTGACGTTTCTGGACCAACCTCTTGTTATGATTAGAGGCGATGATGGTATCTCGGTATTCCACAATGTTTGCTCGCACCGCGGTATGATCCTCATCGACAGTCCAGGGTCGTTAAAAGGGATTATACGGTGCCCTTATCATTCTTGGTGTTATGACCTCACAGGCGCCCTGAAAAGCACTCCCTTTATTGGTGGGCCGGATCAGAATGATCATCCGGACATTGATAAATCTGACTACGGGTTGCTTGAGGTCCGCTCAGCAACAGCATTCGGTCTCGTTTTCATTAATCTCTCTGGTGATGCTCCTGATTTTGGTCTTCATCATTCGAAATTTCTAGATCGCTGGGCCGAATTTAAAGGTGCACCATTTGTTCATGGCGGGGACGATTCAACGTTAACGTTCACGCTCAATACCAATTGGAAACTCGCGGTCGAAAACTATTGTGAATCCTACCATCTACCCTGGGTCCACCCGGACCTTAATAAATATTCGCGCATTGAAGATCATTATAACATCGTCGAAGCAGATACTTTTTCCGGCCAGGGAACCACCGTTTATTCCCCTGTTCTAGCCGAAGACAGGACCACCAACTTTCCCGTCCATCCAGGTTTATCAAAAAAATGGGATACAGGCGCCGAATATATCGCGCTTTACCCTAATGTTCTGCTTGGGATTCACAAAGATCATTATTTCGCAATCCTGATCACCCCGGACGGTCCACACCAATGCCATGAACGGGTCGAAATATTTTACTTTGATCAACACTGCACGGGCCCTGAATATGCCAAACTTCGCGCCGCCAATGCTCGAACATGGCGGGCGGTCTTTCTGGAAGACGTAAAGGTTGTCGAAGGCATGCACCGTGGCCGCGCCTCAAGTGGGTTCAGCGGCGGCGTATTCAGTCCCGTCCTTGATACGGCAACGCGGTGTTTCCATACGTGGGTCGCGGGCAGATATCTCAGCGGCAGCAAATCCGAGCCATAATCCTAGAAACAGACCAGACCGTTCGGACACGTTGGGCAGGAATGTCGGCTGCGGCGTTGCCGCATTTTCGAGAGCACCGTCAGCCATGGGTTTCAAAATATGTGCAAAAATATATTTAAACATTGGTGCTAAATGGTTACGGTTAGCGCATTCTCAAAACCATTTGGAATTTACCCGGAAACATGTTTCGTTCGAGCTTAACTTGTTTAATCGTTTTTGCATGTCTGACGACACTTAATAGTCAGAGCGTATCTGCCAGTTCAGGTGCCGATTTTAATCGTCTGTTATTCCAACCCCATCCGTTTGCCGGACAGCCGGCTAAAACCTGGTTGCCCGCGGCGACAACCACGTACCCAAATCAACCCGTCACCCGTGCAATTCAGCCAGGGCACGGTGGTGCTGCCCCCCGCCTTATGCCAGTCAAACAAACGATCCCTATTAATACCTCTGCGCCGATAAGACACTCGGATGCCAAGTCGGGCGGCGTTTGGAGCGTGCAGGTTGGTAATGAAGATCGCAGTTTTCTAACCGAGGTTTTTGAACCCATATTCGACCCGGTATTTGGCGGCAGTCCAACGGAAGGTGGGTTAACCTGGAGTTGGCGCATCGGTTATGCACCCAACAAAACCAACCCGGCCTGGTTAAAACCTGTGCGGCCCTATTTGCCCTGGATCAGTTCGGCGGCGCCGGCCCGGGTTTCATACTCGGTTGAACAGGCTGCAATGACACCAAGTGAAGTGGCGAAAGCAGACGGACGCGCCGTACGCCCCAATGCGGGGTATCTCGCCTTTAATACCCGGGTTGCCTTCAAAGAAGAGAAATCAAAGCGGTGGCAACGCATAGACACCATTGATATGGCGATCGGCGCCATCGGAGAAGCATCTGGCGCAAAAGCCCTGCATGGTGCGTTGCCTGGCCATGATACGACCTCCTGGAACGGCATTGAGAGCGAACCGATTGTTAATCTCGGGTATGAATATGGACACCGGTTTTTCGCCTTTGAGCCGACTGGAACCGAAAATATTGAAATTCACCCCTATGTTGGCGGGGCGCTCGGTAACGCTCTAACCTACGGCAGTATCGGGTTGAACGTTCGGTTTGGACGCAATTTATTCAGAGATATGGGCGCGCCGCGGCAACGCACCTTACTGTCTGGAGAAAACTTTGTAGAACCGGGGAAATATTGGGCTTGGAATCTATTCATGGGCATCGAGGGCCGGGCGATTGCACATAACGTATTTCTTGATGGAAACTTGCTGCAAGACAGCATCAGTGTCGATAAAAAACCCTTTGTCTATGATTTTCAAATGGGCGCAGAAGTTGGCTACGGTGCTTATCGTTTGCACGTTATGAACGTTTATCGTAGCCGCGAATTTGATGGCCAACAGTATACCACCGAATTTCTTCGGTTCGGTGCAACCGCTGCATTTTAACGTGAATTTCGATCGCTGTTAGACCGACAACGCCTCCAGCAGCGGCCTTGTATCATTGCGCCGCGTTTTCCACAAACCGCGGTCTTCCGCCTCAATCAAACGGTTTGCCATCTCTTTCAGCGCCGCCGGATTATGCTCTTCCAAAAATGCCCGGACATTATCGTCGTTCAAGTAGGCATCAAACACCGCGTCGAAGTGATGGTCGCGAACACAATGCGCGGTCGCGGCAAAAGCAAACATATAGTCGACCGTCGCAGCCATCTCGAACGCCCCTTTGTAGCCGTGGCGCATGACCCCGTCGATCCATTTCGGATTAACTACGCGGGCTCTGACGACGCGACCAATTTCGTCTTCCAGTGTTCGAATGCGCGGCGTTTCGGGGCGCGAATGATCGTTGTGATAGACTTTCGGCTGGTCTCCCGATAAATGACGCACAGCGGCTGTGATACCGCCCTCGAACTGATAATAGTCGTCTGAATCAAGTAAATCGTGTTCGCGGTTATCCTGATTGTGAATGACCGCCTCGACTTTTTTCAGGCGGCTTTCAAACAGTTGATGTTCTGCCTTACCCTCGGTCCCCGCACCATAAGCGTAGCCGCCCCAGGCGATATAAGCCTTAGCCAGATCAGCATCCGTCTGCCAGCCTTTCTCATCGATCAAGGCCTGTAATCCAGCGCCGTACGCTCCCGGTTTTGACCCAAACACCCGGTATCCGGAACGTTTGGTTGCCTCTTCAACGCTAATGCCACTCTTTACCAGCGCTTCAACCTCTCCTCGAATACGGGCCCGCAGTGGGTTTTGATCATCGCCTTCATCCATGGCGGCAACGGCGCGAACAGCAGAATCGAACAGATCAATCAATGCAGGAAAAGCATCGCGGAAAAACCCGGATATCCTGAGCGTCACGTCAACCCGCGGACGTCCCAGGACAGTGGCCGGTAAAACCTCAAATCCGGTGACCCGGCGGGACGCCGAATCCCACGTCGGTTTAACGCCCATCAGGGCAAGCCCTTGAGCAATATCATCACCGCCGGTGCGCATGTTGGACGTGCCCCAGGCACTGAGCGCCATGGTTTTGGGCCACGCGCCGTGTTCCTGCATATACCGCTCAACCAGCAACGTTGCTGATTTCCAACCGAGCGTCCAGGCCGCCGGGGTTGGTACGGTACGCGTATCAACAGAATAAAAATTGCGCCCCGTCGGTAATACATCGGGCCGCCCACGGGTCGGCGCACCAGACGTTCCGGGTTCGACAAATCGTCCATCCAGACCCGTCAGCAAACCCTCAATCTCAGCATCACCGCAAATTTCTACGGCGGGGCGTAACGTCTCCTCCAGCATCTTCAGAACGGCGCAGGTTTTTGTCAGGCGGGTATCGACATCAATGCGGCCAGACACCAATTCTATGGCCAGCAACTCAAGCCGCTCGACCGTATCGCCAGCAGACCGCCACGGCTCATCAGTCAGCGGCTCCATAATCGATGGGCGCGGACCATCCCAAAGAGCGGCGAGATCACAATCCAGCGGATCAAAGTCGAGATCCAGGTCATCTGCGAGGGCGCGGTGCAAGGACGCATCACCCTCTTTTCCAACACTTCTGGGCACACGAACAAGCGCCACCAATAAATCGTCAAGCAGTTCACCAGTTGGCGACAGGCCAAAAATATGCAGGCCGTTTCTGATTTGCATTTCTTTCAGTTCACACAAATAATTATCCAGCTTACCCAGCGCTTCATCTTCCGCATCATCACTGGTGATGCCGCAGTCGGTATCGATACCGTTGACCTGACAGAGTGATAGAATATCTTTTTTAAGAACCTTCAGGCGCCGGGGGTCAACGCCGGAGGCTTCGTAATATTCATCAACCAGCTGCTCAAGATCACGCAGCGGTCCGTAACTTTCTGCCCGGGTTAACGGCGGCGTCAGGTGATCAATGATCACCGCACCAGCACGGCGTTTGGCCTGGGTGCCTTCGCCGGGATCATTAACGATAAATGGATAAAGATTTGGAACCGGACCGAGGGCCGCTTCCGGATAACAGTCTTCCGATAAGGCCAGCGCCTTACCCGGCAACCACTCAAGATTGCCGTGTTTACCCATATGAACGATGGCATGAACACCAACATCACGGCGCAACCAGGCATAAAACGCAAAATAGCTGTGCGGCGGCACCAGTGCCGGATCGTGATAGGTCGCTACTGGATCAATGTTGTAGCCGCGCGCTGGTTGCAAACCTATGGTGACATTGCCAAGCCGATAGGCGGAGATTGCAAACCGGCCACAATCCACCTCACCTGTCATGTCTTTGGGCAGAAAAAACGGATCGACCTCCGGGGCGCCCCAACGACCTGTCACGCCTTTTTGTATGGCATCCGGCAAGCTGGCGAAGAACTGTTGGTAATCGGCCATGGACAGGCTCTCAACAATAATGCGCGAACTCAGGGCCTTAAAATCATTGGTTGGACCGGCCAGCAGTCGGGCAACCACTTCATCTCCATCTTTAGGAATGTCATCGACCAAATACCCTGCAGCATTAAGAGATTGCAGCACTTTTACTGTACCGGCGGGGGTATCGAGGCCAACGCCGTTGCCGAGCCGCCCGTCCTGATTGGGGTAATTGGCCAGCACCAAAGCGACCTTCCGATCAGATTTTTTTGTCCGGCGCAGGGATGCCCATGCACTCGCCAATGCGGCGACAAAATCAACCCGGTCCGGAACCGGCTCATAACTAACGATATCCGATTGCGTTAGCTCATCGCGCCGCGATAAACCTTTAAAGGAAACGGCACGGCTGAACACCCGGCCGTCAACTTCCGGCAAGGCGACGTTCATGGCGATATCGCGCGGCGACAGACCGCGGGTTTCGTCCCGCCATCCCTCAAGGTTGCCGCCGGAAAAAACCGCCTGCAGAATAACCGGTGCATCACCAATGCGTCCGGCTTCAAATGGTGTTGGTGTTCGCGCCGCCCCCGGGGCTGAGACAGCAAACCCGGTTGCGTTGATGACAATGTCCGGCGGTGCATCATTAAATTGTGTTTCCAAAATCGCGGCAGCGATTGGATCTTTCAGACTTTGGGTAAACACCGGAAGCGGGTTAAGACCGGCTTTAATCAAACTGCCGACCAGCGCATCGACTGCCGCCGTATTTCCGGCCTGTACCAACGCCCGATAAAAAACCAGCGCGGCAATCGGTGCCCCTGCCCTCCAATGAGCTTTAAGATCATCAAGATCAGGTAGAGTTTTTCCGGGCCAGTGCAGTCCGGCGCGGACCAGAGGGCGCGGTTCCTGCCAGTCCTGATCACCGCCGATTAAATGGGCGGCATAATTGAGAAGGTGTTCGGCATTTTCCGGCCCACCGTGAACTTCGTATTGCCACAGACGATATTGGACATCGGAGGGTAAGGTCGAGAGTTCGGCCAATTCAGCATCGGGCTGATCATCCCCGGGTAATAAAGCCAGCGGAATACCGCGCTCCCGGCAGGCCGCCGCGACTTCATCAACGCCATAGGTCCAGTACCCGCGCCCGCCAAGGACACGGGCAATGACAATCTTTGCACCGCTGATCACCGTATCGACATAAAGATCGACCGACATGTTATGACCAAGCTGCATCAAATTGGCGAGGCGCAAACTTGGAAACGCCGGATTGCCCTCGCTCAAATTTCCGAGCGCCTGCGACAAGGAGGCAAGCTCCGTATCGGCAGCCGAAATATAAACAATATCACCGGGGGTTTGGCCCAGATCGACGGCTTCGGACCCGTCCGAAACGCCGCCGGGCTGAGCAGCAAGAAGATGCATTTAGGCGGCTGACTCCAGCGTTGCGCGGATCGCAGCTTCATCCATGCCGGTTTCGCCAATGACGACCAAGGATGTCCGGCGTTCTTCACCATCAGCCCAAGGACGGTCATAATAGCGTTGAATGCGTGGGCCAACGCCCTGAATGACGTGGCGCATGTCTTTGCCGGGCACATGGGCGAACCCTTTGATGCGCAGAATATCATGATCATTAACAGCACGAATTAAGCGTGCTTCGAGGTCATCCGGATCGTCCGTATCGCCCAGATGAATAACAAAACTGGCGAAATCGTCATGGTCGTGATCGTCTTCCCCGTCGTGGTGTGATTTGCGATCCTCAATGACGTCTTCAACAGCCGCGCCTAATCCAAGCAGAATCGCGGCATCCACTTTGCCATGGCTGGTGCGCAGAACCTTTGCCCCCGCGCCCATGTCATTCGCGACATCCGCCTGAACCGCATCAAGGGCAGCCTCGTCCAGAAGGTCACTTTTGTTAAGCAACACCAGATCGGCCGACAGCAATTGGTCTTCAAAAACTTCTTCCAAAGGCGAGTCGTGATCGAGCATATCATCGGCTTCACGCGCAGCCTGTACGGCGGCCGGGTCATGGGCAAAGCGGCCATCACTAACGGCACTGGCATCAACAACAGCGATAACACCATCAACCGTCACGCGTGATTTGATCTCTGGCCAGGTGAACGCTTTGACCAACGGTTTAGGTAAAGCCAGCCCGGACGTTTCAATAACGATATGATCTGGCGGCAGGTCCCGGTCGAGCAGTTTTTCCATGGTCGGCAGAAAATCATCAGCGACAGTGCAACAAATGCAACCATTAGCCAGTTCAACAATATTGTCGTCGTCACAGCCCTCTATACCGCAGCCCGTCAACATTTCCCGGTCAACACCGAGATCTCCAAATTCATTGATAATGAGCGCAATGCGTTTGCCTTTAGCGTTCTCCAGCAAATGGCGGATCAGCGTCGTTTTACCGGCGCCCAAAAAGCCGGTGATAACGGTTGCGGGGATTTTCATTTATTTTCATCTTTCATAATCATTGGCAGCCCTGCCGCCATAAAAACAACGCGGTCACATACCGCGGCAATATTTTGGTTCAGCCGCCCAGCGTTATCTCTAAACGCGCGCGCCAACCCATTATCAGGAACAATACCCAACCCAACTTCATTGGATACCATCACAACCGGCCCTGATGATTGCTTGAGCGCGCCCACCAGTGCCGCCGTGACGACGTCGATATCATGGTCCCTAAACATCAGGTTCGATAACCACAACGTCAGGCAATCAATTAAGATCGGTCGATCGATGCTGGATTCCCCGATTATTATATTGGCAAGGTCGATGGGTTCTTCAATGGTTTGCCAGAAATTTCCACGACGTTTTTTATGCTCAAGAATTCGCGTGGACATTTCTTCATCATCTGAAACAGCTTCTGCTGTCGCCAGATACAACCCTTTGCCATACGCTTCAACCAATTCTTCCGCATAGCGACTTTTGCCAGATCGGGCACCGCCAAGGACAAGAGTGGATGGGGGCAAAGTGCTCATTTCGCTGGCCTGTTTACGTAAGCTACGCGCCATGATTCGCCACTGCCTTCTAATAGGCCGCCCTCAATGTGTTCAAGGCAAGTCACAGATAATGTATCAAACGAAAAAGACATGCCGGTTTCCGGAGACAAATTCAAAGCGTGGGAAACGGCGGCTCGAATGGTACCACCATGCGCAACTGCAATAATATCATTTCCAGAATGCTCATGTGTCCGGCGATCTATTACTGCCCCGACCCGTTCGATTAAATCGTGGAAGCTTTCTCCTCCTGGCGGGCGATTTCTTGCCGCTTTCTCCCAGAATTTTTCGTATTGATCAGTATCCTTTAACCGCATTTCATCCCAGCGCAGCCCCTGCCAATCTCCGAAATCCTGTTCGCCGAGGTCTTCTTCTATCATCGGATCAGGGTGAACAAGCCCCGCAGCGCTAATGGCCTCAGCTGTCCGATGGGTGCGTGACAAATGGCTGCTCAGCCATACAGCATCACCGGGAAGAATTTCGGCCAATCCGTCAAATGAGTCCGAGTCCGAGGTATCGCAGTCAACATCTCCAGAACCATAAATGATCCCGTCCATATCAATTACAGGGGCATGACGGACCCACCACCACCGGGTTGTTGGATTGCTCATAGGGCAAACGCTCCCGCGGCGATCAAAACAGCGATTTCAGCCAGCTGCTGGGCGCTGCCTAATACATCCCCCGTATACCCGCCGATCTGGCGGTGAGCAATAACGCCCAAAATCAATGTTGTCAAAAGCGCGGCAAGCAGGCCCCAAATTAGGACGGAAAGTTCGACAAACGGCCAGGCCAGCATCAGACCAACGCCGATGGTCAGAACCATAATCTCGGCCCTGCTACGACCGGCACTGGCAGCGAGGCCATCGGTTCTTGCGAGATTAAGAAAGACCATTAAGACCGGCATGACCGACCGCGACACGATGGCTGCGGCAATCAGCGCAACTGCAGCCATACCTGGGCCGGGCAACCCGGACAGGATCGAGGCCCGAATGGTTATACTAAAAATCAGTGCGAGCACGCCGTAGGCCCCAATCCGGCTATCGCGCATAATGCGCAATTTGCTGTCTTTATCAAAACCACCGCCAAACCCGTCGGCAACATCAGCGAAACCGTCCTCATGAAGACCGCCCGTTGCCAACACACCAACGGCCAATCCGATAAAGGCGCAGGCCAGCGGATGCAAATCCAGTTCTGCCGCCAACATCAAAGCACCACCAGCCAGACAGCCGACCAAAAGCCCAATTATTGGGTACGCCCAGCCCGCATCGGCCAGGTCACCAGACTGAACGTCACCGGGCGGCCTGAACGGAAGGCGTGTCAGGAACAGTCCGGCAATTGCAACGTCCCTGATTTTTCGCCTCAGCGTTCCGTACTTGAGAGTTGGACTGCTTCCAATGTTGCCCATTTTCTGGCCTTTTTCGAAAATTCCGCGTGCGCTTGGCGCGATTTGGTTATAGGTGAGGTTAACCAGAAATGAAACCAAGAGCGCACCTGAAATGATAACCTTCTCTTCCCTCGATGACATTCGCAAAATACTCAGCACTTTGCCGAGTGCCGACAAGCCGGCAGGGGATTCGGCCCGAGCGCGCGAACCACAACTGACCAAACCGTTCGGATCGCTGGGCCGCCTTGAGGAGGTTTCGGAATGGCTGACGGAATGGCAGGGCGCGCACCCGCCAAAAATGGATCTGCCGCGGGCCCGTGTGTTCGCCGGAAATCACGGTGTTGTCGCCAAAGGCGTATCAGCGTTCCCACCCGAAGTAACACAGCAAATGGTTTATAATTTCGAGGCTGGCGGTGCTGCGATCAATCAGCTCTGCAAGACATTTGGAACTGAGCTTAAAGTTGAGGGCATCACCCTAGATCAACCAACTGCAGATTTCACTGAAAACCCCGCCATGAGCGAAGGCGATTGTGTCGCGGCGATGCAGATTGGCGCAAATTCGGTGCCGGAAGATACGGACGTCCTGTGCCTCGGCGAAATGGGGATCGGCAATACCACCTCCGCCGCTGCGATCTGCCACGCCCTATTCGGCGACACTGCAGAGCTCTGGACTGGAGCAGGAACCGGCGTTGAAGGAGACGCATTTCAAACCAAAATAGACGTTGTTCGTAACGCTGTCGTTAAGCACAAACCCGAAATCAACGATGGTCTTGATGCCTTGATGAGGCTTGGCGGACGTGAGTTGGCGGCAATTGCTGGCGCGGTTATCGCGGCCCGGCAGTTGCGGGTACCCGTTTTATTGGATGGATATATTTCAACCGCCGCCGCAGCGACGCTGGAAGCAACGGCCAAAGGCGCGCTTGATCATTGCCTAGTCTCTCACACCTCAATGGAGCCGGGTCATCAACGGCTGCTAAAAGCCATCAACCAACGTCCATTACTGGAAATGGATATGCGTCTTGGCGAAGCTTCTGGTGCAGCATTGGCGGTCGGAATTTTGAAAGGGGCCGTTGCCTGCCACACCGGCATGGCGACGTTCGCTGAAGCCGGGGTCAGTGATAAAGATTAGAGCGTTTCCAGTGGTTTTTGGATTGTCGAAAACGCTCTAACATTTTGATATAACCGCAAAGCCACGTTCACGGTTTTGGCCCATGCCAAATGGTTGGCATATGAAACCATTCGTTCCGGTTTTGCTCGAGAGCAATTCCCGAGTAGATTGACCCGATTTACGACGACGTAATTGCGTAATAACAATGAGTTAGGGCGTTTCGGTGATCCAAAAATAACCGGAAACGCTCTAGTTCCGCTCGATCCGGCGTTTGAGGCGGAGCAGTTCACGGCGTCGGCCGTCTTCAGCAATCAGGGTCTCGACATATCGACCCTGGAAATGAGTAATTCCGACGGAACGACCGAAATCCACGGCTTCGCGATGGTCGCAGCGGCACATAATAACGATGCGTTTGCCGGCCCCCTTGACCAGGCGCGTTAAGGTTGCGTGTATGGCGTCGCCACCGTCAACCAGATCTGGATGCCAGACGAGCTTACACATGTCCGCGCCGAGACGCTCAAGATTGATCATTTGAATGGCTTCCAGAGACAAACCATCAAGGCAAACCCGATAACCTTTCTCCTGAAGAAATTCCCGCGCAAACAAATAAGAGCTCAGATTAACAAATACATCTTCTTTCTGCAGCTCAATGATCATCGATCCGCGGCGCGAGGCCGATACATTATCATCAAAGCTTTGAAATTCTCTTGAAAGAACGGTTGCAACGTTGATGTTGAAGCTGATCTCTCCGGAAATAGAAATGCTGTCGGTTTTGGTCAACATCGACAGCATACGTTTATCGAGGGTCTCCGTCAGGTGTTGAAACAGCCACCGATTAGCCGTCACATTAACCCCAGGCAATATGGTTTCCCTTAAATCCTTTATCGAGATAAAGAGCTCGCTGAAATCCTGAGTTGGGACCAGTTTTGAATCAACTGCGCAAACAAACTGGCGGCGCACCAGATTGGAGAGATCGGCGCGGGTCAAAGCGGTCTCCAGCTTTTCCAGAACCTTGGGCGTCATCGGCTCGCCCTGCTGTTGTTTGGCTTTCAGGGCTGCCCGGGCATCCATTCGGGCGCGAACGACAGATTGACGTTTCTGTTCCGCCTGCGACAGATTTTGCGCCAACCCCAAAATCGTACTGAAATCTGCATCAGCATCATACCAAACAGCAAAGGCAGGTCCGTCCTGTTTTTCATCAGCAACAAGTGGGTCATCACTGAAAAGAAAACGAACCTTCTGAACAATGGTTTCAACTTCGGGCAGCACCTGTTTCTTAAAAACAAAAAAGATGTCCGCATTTTTAAGCGTAAACAGCTGTCCACTTAAGTCAGAAACCAGCGCGTCGAAATTTCCCGCGGCGGTTCGAATGTGCTGATCTCGCCGGTTAAAGGGACGTAAATTCGACAGGTGCAGATGCACCATTTTTCGATCTTCTTTATGTTTTTCCAGGCGGTGAACGTAGTCAAGCAGGAGGTTCTCCTGACTCGGCAGACTGCGTTGCCCCTCAGATGCAGGTGCCATCAGCGTGCGCTCCGAACGGTCGTTTCAAATACTTTGGTGCACAGCATCATCTTATTTGCCCTTCCCGCTACTGACGATCTCGGCCAGGCGATCTATGAAGAACCCCTGAAACCGATTGATTCCAAGAGCCAGTCCCCATTTCACTGCCTTTTCCGTATCAACGCGGGCAAGAATAACGCTATCTTTTCCAACATGGGCAATAATACCCTTAATTTCTGCCACCTGTGCCTCGCCGTCGTCTTCTTGCAGCGCAGCACTCCAGCTAATTTTAAGAAAATCAGCCCGCAAGATGGAGGGGTCAAAATATTGCAGAGATTGAGGGTCAAGGCCATCAATCAGGACGCGGTATCCTCGGTCTTGCAAAAAATCCCGCGCATATCCAAACGATTTAGGATCCGCAAAAACATCAATCACCTGCATTTCGATAACCACCTTTTTGCAGTGTTTGCCAATTGCTTTGTGAAACCGTTGAAAATCCCGTGACAGCACTGTGCTGATATTCAGATTGATGCTGATCGGTTCAAACTCTTCTTCGTATTCCCGCTCTGACAAAACACCAAGCAAACGCCGATCAAGACTTTCTGTCAAATATTGAAACAGCCAGGGATTGGCAAAAAAATCGATCCCGGGTGCAATACGTTCACGCACCTGTCCCATGGAGATAGAGTGTTCGCGGAACACGACGGCGCCGTCACCTCCGGTGCGGACCAGTAAACAGGTCTGATGCTGAACCATATCGGTCATCCGCATACGCATCAGTTTGGTATTGATGTCGGGTAAATTTGCAGGTGATAGAGGCTCACCTTTGGCCGCTTCACGTTTGGCCAGGCGTGCTTCTTCTTCGGCGACCCGTTCCGCTTCGAGCGAGAGATCAGCAACAATTGATAGAAAAGTTGCAAAATCTTCCGTACTGGACAGATCATACCAAGTCGAGAAATTATCCTCAAAACTGACGTCATCAATATCGACCAACGGGTCTTCACTAAACAATCCGCGCACTTTCTCAATCACCAGGTCGACGTCGTCTACAGGAATGTTGTGGCAAACCAGCACCAAATCGATGTTAGTCAGTGAAAACAATGTCGCCTCATGAACCTCTAATAAGGTCTCAAAACTACGGGACGCAATCTGGATAAAATGATGCTGTTTATTACTTGAGCGAAGATCAGACAGGTGAATATGGACGGCAAAATACCCGCCAGCATTACTTTCAATGCGTTTCAACCGATCCAGCAGCAACGATTCTTGCGAGTCAGAAAACGTCTTTGCCGAAGTCGTACTGGTACTGCCCCATTCTGCCATTTTAACAGATAGCCCTACTTATTGTGCTTACACAACCGCCCTAGTGGTGCATGACACATAAATGTTAAACTTTAACATCAGATTACTCTGATCACTGTCCCTGACCCACGTTATTATGCCGCTACAACTGTCGCTAAACGGCTTTGTCAGACTCCAATTCAGATGTTAATGTCCCTCCAACTTAATCCATAATCTATTGAAGGCCCTTATGCAGACACGAAAACGAATTCTTGTGACCGGTGGTGCCGGATTTTTAGGCTCCCATCTATGTGAACGCCTGATCAATGATGGTCACGATGTACTTTGTGTCGACAATTATTTCACCGGAACGCGCGACAACATTCTTGGTCTACTGGATCATCCCCATTTTGAACTCATGCGCCACGATATTACGTTTCCATTGTTTGTAGAGATCGACGAAATTTATAACCTCGCCTGCCCGGCATCTCCCGTTCATTATCAATATGATCCGGTGCAAACGACCAAAACCACCGTGCATGGTGCCATTAACATGCTCGGTTTGGCCAAGCGTACAAATGCCAAAATATTTCAGGCCTCTACCAGCGAAGTTTATGGCGACCCGGAGGTCCACCCTCAACCCGAAAGCTATCGCGGAAATGTTAACCCGATCGGACCGCGGTCTTGTTATGACGAAGGTAAACGGTGTGCCGAGACGTTGTTTTTTGATTACAAACGCCAACATGATCTGAATATTCGCGTTGCTCGAATTTTCAATACCTATGGACCCAGGATGCACCCCAACGATGGCAGGGTTGTCTCAAACTTTATTGTTCAGGCACTGAAGGGGGAGGCGATTACAATTTATGGCGAGGGCACCCAAACCCGATCATTTTGTTATGTGGACGATTTGATCGAGGGATTTATCCGACTGATGGCGGCTACGGACGAGATAACCGGTCCAATGAATCTCGGCAATCCCAATGAATTTACAATTCGGCAATTGGCGGAAACGGTGATCTCCCTGACAGGGTCATCATCCGAATTGATCAAAAAACCATTACCTGAAGATGACCCGATGCAGCGTCAGCCAGACATTACGTTTGCGCGCGAAACCCTTAGCTGGCAGCCCGACATTCAGTTGGAACAGGGATTGAAGGCAACGATTGCTTATTTTGAAGCAGTGCTCGCCGCATAAACCGTCTTTACCCAACCTCGAAACCCGCGGTCCTGCGTGCCGCTGCGGTCCTGCAACCATCGATCAACCGGAATACAAAAACCTGTTTTCGGTTTATTCAAAACTGCATTCGGCAATGACGCTTGTGGCGTTTTCGCCATATCACGTTTGGTCAGGCCGCCAGATTTCAGGATCGCGGGCAATAACGTGCTCAAAAGTACCGGATCAACCAGCGGCACTCTAATTTCAAGCGAATGCGCCATACCCGCCCAATCGGAATCGCGCAAAAGTTGATTACCCATATAAAAAACGCTCTCCAGTGCAGCGACCTTTCGGGCCGGCTCCGAAATAGGATCCGCCATGTGCTCCAGGTTATTTGGGAACGATAATTGCTCAATACCGGCGCGGGCCATGTCGGGGTCCATCACGCTGCCCAATTCCCATGGCATAAATACACCGCGGCGCAGGAACCATGCCCCGCCGTATGATCCACCATATTCCAGAAGCCCCGCCGCTTTTGGCGACGTTAA